>OLQI01000801.1_pt1 | contig 25274 bp, 20 predicted proteins | sample 1672171 | NCBI WGS metagenome assembly OLQI01 (sample SAMEA3136655, study PRJEB25190) | human gut metagenome
ATGCCACTCCGGTTTTATTCATGGTGTAGCACGCGAGGCGCGCATGGGAATTTAGTTCTGAAGTTCTTTCAGTGTAACATCTTTCGGGAAACCTTTTGCATTCTTTTCCGTTACTTCTGCTTCTGCTTCTTTCTTTCCATCTCCCCAGTATCTGGAAATGGTGTACTGCATTTTTTCCAGTCCGGAATAGAATTTACTGTCGCTGGCATTCTCTTTTGCGGTCAGTGTCAGATTAGCATCACCGGAATAGTAGGTTCTGCCATCTACGATTCCCTGCTGTGTTGTTGTATCTGCTGCAATTTCTTTGTATTCAATGTCAATATCATGAATATTTTCCAGAACCACACCGTTCGATCCGTAAATCATACCGTTTCCAACATTGTCGATAACTTTAACGAAAACGATATAATTATTGGATTCCAGTGTCTGATCTCCTTTTAATTTACCAACCGGAACGGTATACGTATCATCGCCGGCTGTGAATTTTTCATTTACCAGCTGTTCTGCATAATCATAATTTGTCAGCAGATCTTTGAATGCTGTATCTTTGTCTATATTGGCTACATAATAAGACCAGCCTTTTACACCTGATAATGCATCAGCAAATGCTACTTTTGCTTCGATCTTCTTGTTGTCATACACGCCAAAGGTAATAATGTCTGCAAGTTTATCTGCTACTTTATTGTCTTTTCCAAAGCTGATCTCACTACACTGTGGTGCATTCGGATCATATTTGAAACTGATCTCAAATGGATTGGTAGCATATTTTGTTGTTGTTGTTTCCACGCCGTCAACGGTATTGGTATCTACATTAGCAAGATAGATTTTTTCTGTTACAACTGTACCTGCTTCCGGCACTTCTTTTTCATTTAAACCACTATCTGTGATATCTGTTCCGTTTTTCAGATAGATTCTGTTGTAATTTCCTTCCAGTGCAAACTTGATCGTTGTTTCTTTTCCATAGTAACGATCATGTTTTTCATTCTCATAAGCGTGAATACTGGAAGCATTGTTAATTGTTACATAGTCTGTTGCGTCCGTGACATTTTCTTTTGTCACTGTCAGTGTTCCATGTGTATAATTGTCAAAATCAAATTTGTAGTTTGCTGTTGGATCACCGGTTTTGGCATCCAGGGTCAGCACATCTGTATGTATATCACAGGTTGCTTTATCGTTTGCTTTTACATTCTCTGCGGTAAGACCTTCTGCAGTAGTATCCACTACGGTCGGATAGGTAAATCCTTCCAGATTTTCTATCGTCTCTGTTCCCGCAAAACCTGTATCACCCGCTGGATCATTTACGGAAACTAATGTACTCAGATCGGCGGTATATTCCAGACTTCTGTATGGACGTTCTGTATTAGCTACTGTGAGTTTCAGTGCTCGTTTCTGAATGGTTACAGATACTTCTGTTTTCTCACTTTTTTTGATGACGTAATTATTTTTAATTGCATCTTTGCCTTCCAGTGACGAGCACTGTGTAAAGTCTGTCGGTGCGAAAGTAAAGCTCTGTTCTTCTTCCTCACCTTTTACATTGGTAATTCCGCTGTCATAACCTTTAAAGATAATATCTTTGAAATTATCCGTTACTTCCTGTTGTGCAGCCTCTGTTAAAGTATCGTCACCTTTCAGAGTAGCCTTTACATCTACTGCGCTTGTTGCATCGTAGATTTTTGTGTTGTCATACGTTGTCTTATCGGTTCCTGCTACAGAAACTGTCTTGTCGAGGGTCAGTTCATATGGATTTACTTTTACATAAATTTCTGTTCTGAATTTGTAATTTTCCGTTTCTACAGTTACAGTTACTAAAACTGGTTTGACCGATACATTTTTTGCATGGAAAGTGATTTCTTTCTTGTCATCCGACCTGTTCACTCCAACACTGGAATTATTTTCTGGTGTTACATCTAATGTTAGAACTGTATCGTCATCGCCATCCAGTACATTTCCTTCTTCATCTTCCAAAGTAAGTTTCTTTACGATATCTGCTGTTCCATATACCAGTTCCAGCGGATTTTCTTCCGTATATTTCTTGTCAAAAGAAAGTGTACCCATCTGTTTTTCAGTCTGATAACCGATACTATTGCCGCTTGCTTTATATACTGCATCACCATCAAAATCAGCTGTTACTTTAATTGTATCCTTATGATGTTTATTTTCTCTAAAACTGTTCTTAATTTCACCATTCGCATCTGTCGTACCGGTATATGGTTTTCCTTCAACCGTATACCGTACTTTTTCACCTCGGATTCCGGCTTGTGTTGCTGCATCTACAAGTTTTATGGTTATATCCCATAGTTTTTTCCAGGATTCTGGAGATTTACTTGTAGTCACACTCAAACTTGTTACATTTTTTTCTACCGTAATATTATTTTTTCTTGCCAGCAGATAATTTCCACAATATGCTACCAGACTAAAACTTTGTCCACCTACTTTTGCAGAAACAACACCAGTAGCATCAACAGTAGCCTTTGCAGCGTTGCTGCCTTCGATTACCCATCGATCCACCTTGTCGCTCCAATTTCCATCCAAAGTGTACTTCACTTCAGACAACGCCTTGATACTATCAGCCCCTGAGATTGTTCCACCTTTCGGAGTCAAATTTCCAATCTTTAAAACCAATGTTGGATTTTCTAAATCCACATCTTCTAATGTAGATGTAATATTTTCGAGCGTATACATTCCGGAATTGTCGCTAATGCTACCTTCTTTTATGCTATAGGTTTTACCAGTAGCATATTCCATCCCTGTAGTTGTGAATGATTTTGGATCCACAGTACAAGCTACTTCTTTTTCACCATTTGACAGAGTGAAACTTATATTTCCTAATTCTACTCCGCCAATGGTTCCAGCATCCGTGCCCAAAACAACCTTTACACTCAGATATTTTGTTTCTGCTGCCGGTGGTGTAGTCGGTTCAGATGGTGTACCAGAAGGTATTACCGTGCCTCCTTCACCGCTTTCCCCAGGTGTTCCTGTTTCTGTACCTGGAGTTGCTACTTCACTACCGCTTCCTTCTTCTGCAAGAGGTGCGATCGTTTCTCCTGCTTCCGTCGCCATAACGGTGTATGGGCTGGAGGTTACGCAGGTTGACAATGCGAAGACAACGGCCATGGCGAACGCCAGGATTCTCTTTATTTTTTGTTTCATGTCCTCAGACTCCTTCCTTCAGCTGAGTATTTTTCTCGGCTGATTCCTCTTTTACCTTTCGGTATCTTATAACTTTTCTTTTATGCAAAAACTTGTATACCCTTCCGTTCAGGACGAAGTGTCCGTAGAAGGATACCATGGTTATCCACATACAAACTAACATGACGGGATCCGGTATGTTGAACACGTAGGTTCCGAGTATGATCACCAGGAGTCCCGGGATGAATGCAAGATCTGCAATCAATCCTTCTTTGGTGGATCCGGGTGCAAGTGCACCGATACGCTCCACCGAGCGATAATTTTGATAGCTTTTCAGATTTCTTATCTTCTGACAACTGAAGATGTAGAGGAAAATCCCCCATAACAATCCTACCCAGAAGATCCCCCCGGCAAGTACTGCTATTGCCGGGTGTTTTTCTCTTATTCATCAGATCACCTTCTCCGTATGTATCAGGATGATACTTCTTTCTATCTCAAAGGTACTGTTGGAATGCTGCAGCATGTTCGGATCCAGAACCATGGTTCCTTCCTGTTCCGGTGTAGATACATGCTGTCTTTCCTGTACCGGGTTGGCGATCATGGACGGATCCAGTACATCTGTGGCTTCCGATCCTGCCGTCATGGACGGATCTAACACATCCGTGGCCTCGGCTCCACTCATCATGGCTACATCCAGCACATCTGTGGCTTCCGATCCGTTGGCTACTGTTTCCTGCATCATGCCATTGGCTTCGGAACTATTTGCCATATTCAGATTCATCTGACCGGTTGGTTCGCCAAATTCCTGGCTCATCCGCCCGCTGAGATCATCGGTAAGATTGTCTGTATAGTGACGTCTCTGTACCAGCTGTCCGGTTCCTTTTTTCTTGTTTTTGGACTTTTTATCCATAGAAACGATACGTCCGGAGTCGCTACTGTTGGCTGCCATCTCTTCCATGGCTTTCTGAGCACTCTTTCCCCGGTATTCATTAAATACCTGTGGGATATGCAGATAGAAGAAAAGGAATATCGCCAGTGCAAGGAACAGCAATGCAGCAATCCCAAATCCCAGCTGCAGATTGCTCAGAAGCTGGATCTGCTGTTCAATATTTTGTGTCTGCCCCATTACTGATCACCTCCGCTCTTCACGGCATCAGAATTCTGTGCATACAGAGATTCTACCAGTTTCTTTGTATTATCCACGGTTGTTATCGTATTATCACGGATCCGCTGTGCCGTCTGGTTGGAACCGGTATCAGCACCGGAGACTCTTGTCTCGATGGCTGCCAGGGCGCCCTGGAAGGTTGCCTTGTCCACACCGGCATCTGATACGAACTGTTTTGCATTTTCATACAGCTGATAAGATACATCGTTCAACAGTCGAAGCTGTGTCAGACGTTCCCGGCTTTCTGTACTGATGGTTTCCGGAAGTCCGCCTACCAGACCGTTTAATTCTACCCAGAAATCCGAGTAGGAATATTTGATCTCACCGGTTACGGTATCTTCCTGACCCACTTTTCCGTAATAACTACAGATACTCAAGAAGGTTTCCACCAGATTGGTGTCGATATCATATTCCTGGATCTTGTCCGCAGATAATTTTTCTGTGGAATCCAGTCCGAATGCTTTCAGCTGGTCATCGGATAATACAGCCTGTGCTACGATGCCGAACCATTTTTTTGCAAGTTCTTTATCTCCTGCCGGTTTTCCGGCGCCGCCCGGGAAGTAGTAAGCCATTCCCAGCTCATAAGCCAGCTCGGTGTAACCGTCCAGATTATCTTCCAGTACTTCTTCGTAGGTCTGTCTTCCTGCCATCTGCTGCAGCAGGGCCTTAAAATCCTGACTGTCCTGACCGGAGAAACCGTCTTCATCGTTTCGCAGGGCATCCAGATAAACCAGATAGGCCTCTTCCTTGCCCGGGTCGATGGCAACTGCCTTTTTCGCATAATTGACTTTGGCAGTTCCATCACTCTTTTCTGCCTGGTCTACATAATAATCATAGCCGCTCTGCTCTGTTTTATTTTCCATCAGCATACAACCTAGGGAAATACCGCCGCACAGGACAGCTACTGCTGCGCTGACACCAAAGCCAAGCAGCTTGTTTCTTAATTTTTTTCGATATGGAAGGCTCAGTTCTTCGATATGTTCCAGATCGTACAGCATCTCCAGACAGGATTCATATCGATTCTCCGGTTCGTACTGCGTACAACGATCGATGATCATCTCCAGACCCAGCAACTTATTCATATCCTCTCTCGGGATCTCATCTACCAGACTCGGCCGGCACTGTGTGATCTTCGGAAAGTTAAATGGTGTAGGGGAAGGATTTCTTCCTGTGATCAGATGATGGAGGGTAGCTCCCAGACAGTAAATATCACTTCGTGGTGTGGACTGTCCGTTTCCTCCGTACTGTTCCGGTGACGCATATCCGGGTGTTCCCAGACAGGTGGTATCCTCTCTGTTCCCCTGTTTAAAGGTACGGGCGGTACCAAAGTCGATCAGGGAGATCTCTCCGTCCGGCTTCAGCATGACGTTGCCAGGTTTCATATCTCGATAAATAATAGGGTTCGGTCTGGTATGAAGGTAGTAGAACACTTCACACAGCTGTTTGCCCCAGGCGATCACATCATCCAGTGCGATTGGAAGCCCTTCTTTTTCCATACTTCCTTTCAGGATCTTATCCAGTGATTTTCCCTGGATATAATCCATAACGATCAGGAAGGAATCCCCGTCGTCGATCACATCGATGATACTTGGCAGGTACTTGTGATTCAGTTCTTTCAGGATATTGGTCTCAGCGATCAGCCCCTGTTTGACTGTGGTAAAATCCTGCTGTCCATCTTTTCGGACCTCTTTGATGGCCCATGTTTTATTTGCTTTTTCATTCAATGCCAGGTAGACGACACTCATACCGCCCTGGCCGATCTTATTTAATACTTTGTATTTTCCGTCTACATAAGAACCTATCTGCAGCATGCTTATCCCTCCCGACATGTCCGGATAACAGCTGCCGATATGTTATCCACTTCTTTTCTGGATTTGTTCAGTTCCACCAGTGAGACGATATTCTGAAGCATAATATCTTCGTTCTCCAGAAGTTCCGGACGAAACTTCTCATAGATCTCATCCGGCGAGATCACATGGCGGAATCCATCGGAGCAGAGAATAAAGGTGGTGTCCGGATTGGCATCTCCCACAAAATAATCCGGGTGGATCTCATCCGATGCTCCTACACACTGGAGCAGTACATTTCTCTGTGGATGGGTCTGTGCCTGTTCCCAGGTCAGATGTCCCAGATCCATCTCGTACTGCACATAGGTCTGATCCTTCGTCAGCTGATAGATGGCATCGGAAACCATGTAAGCTCTCGAGTCGCCGATGTTCATGATGTAATATTTGTCATCCACAACCAGAAAAGCTACGACTGTTGTACCCATGCGTGTTCCTATTCCGGATGCATACTTTGCCAGTTTCTTGTTCTGCCGCATTACCAGGTCGTCCCACTGTACACGAAGTTCATCCATTGGAAATTCCGGTGTTTCCAGCAGTCCGGGAAGTTTATTGATAAACCACTGATCGAACTCCCGGATCACTGTCGCACTGGCCAACTCACCATCAGCCAGACCGCCCATTCCGTCACACACGACACACAGACAAACCTTATCATGGTTTGTCTGTGCGATTTTCACGAGTACTGAGTCCTGATTTGTTTTCTTCACAATACCCACATCGCTGTGAGCTGCTATTTTATAAATCATCCTCATACCTCTCATATATTATTCAGTTTTATGCACGAAACAGAAATTCTTCATCTGCCAGACGAATGGTTTCATTTCCTGTCAGAGCTCTTTCTTTTCCGGCCGGTACTGCAACACCGTTAACGTTTGTTCCGTTTGTTGCATTGTTATCAACGATTGCAAATGCTCCGTTTCGGTATACGATGGTTGCATGTGTACGACTGATATTGGTGAATTGGAAAATTAAATTCCAGTCCATTCACCCAAAAACTGGAACTTAGTATTGCAAAATATATCCTAGAAGTTAGTGTTGCAAACCTCTTGATATCTAGTTATAGTTGTGGCTCAGCAATAGAGTCCGGATGGCGTTATCCAAGGAGAATACCATGGCTAAGAATGCACATCTGGTTCTTGATGAAAGAGCCACAATAGAAGTTCGCTTAAGAGAACGAGCTTCATTTACTGAGATAGGTAGGGAACTTGGCAAGGACCCTTCTACTCTCTCAAAAGAAGTCAGACTCCATAGTCAGACTGTACGTAAAGATTCCTTCAATCCCTGCAGCAAGCGAAGTACCTGTGATGAATACGGAACAGCATGTTCAAAGTGCAAACTACAGTATTCAAAAAGCTGCAAGAGATGTCCTCGTGTAAAGTGCTACGAGCATTGCAAGCAGTTTGAGGTATTGGTTTGTAACAAACTGAAGAAACCACCATACGTTTGTAACGGCTGTATCCAACGGCAATCCTGTAAGCTGGAGAAGCATATTTATTCTGCCAAATCAGCTCAGAAGAATTATGAGACTACTCGCTCAGAAAGTCGTTATCTGTAGATAACGTTGATCTTCCGAGAAAGGTCCGTTATCGTACCCGCTCACATAAGAAGCCTGTAAGAGTAGACAAGCAGTGTCATATAGGACGTACTTACGAGGATTTTGAAGCTTATCTTGCTGCGAATTCTGATATTCCGGTAGTGGAAATGGATTCAGTAGAAGGTCGCAAAGGCGGTAAAGTCTTGTTGACCATATACTTTAGAAATAGTAGTTTAATGCTTGCATTTATCCGTGATAACAATACCGCCAAGTCAGTTACAGAAATATTTGATTGGTTGTATGAACAGTTAAGACATGAAGTATTCACTAGAGCGTGTCTGAAAAAGGCTTTTCGTGAGCTGCGAGTCTTAGTTTGTGGGAGATTTTATCCGAATGAGGGCGTCGTAGCGGGCTACGGCAACCGAATGAGGGTAAAATATACCGCAAAGTGGGGCTTGCAGATTGCGGAAATGATTTTTCAGACACGCTCTAGCCTCTTCTAGGTGATTTTGACCGACAGAGGAAGTGAATTTACTAACCCGCTGGCAATCGAGTTTAATAAGGGCAATGGTCGCAGAACACATATCTTTTATTGTGATCCACAGCGTTCTGATCAAAAAGGTGGTTGTGAAGTTACACATGAGATGATTCGTCGTGTGCTTCCGAAGAAAACCTCTTTTGATAACTTAACTCAGGATGATATCAATCTTATGATGAGTCATATCAACTCATATAACAGAAAAAAGCTGAATAACCAGTCGGCACACCAGTTGTTCAGCTTCATTAATGGCGGGGATATTCTTGACAAGTTAGGAATAAAATCCATTCCCGCTAACGAGATTAACCTTACACCTCTATTACTGAAAAAATAAGAAAACGTAGCGCCATTCGGAAGAAATACTGAACCGAATGAGGAGTGGAATTTAATCTTGCGCAAAAAGAAATAAAATTCGACCTCCGCTTAACGTGACTCTTTTTTCAGAAGATTAAGATCTCAAAAAAAGAATATCAGCATATGAAGCATAAAACAACTTGTTTCTAATAGTAAATTCCAGTTTTGAAGAATTAAATGATTATATTTTTTCAGATGAGACGGATGAATTGTAAAATATCTTACTGTCTGCAACAAAAGTGTGATGTGTTTTTTGATTTGTATTTTCCCGACAGTTGTATCATATCATGTTTTTGCCTGCGGAACAAGCGTAACTATGAGAAAAACAGCTGCAGTAACCAGGTTACTGCAGCTGTTTTTCTCAATAAAATAGAGTTGCTGTCAAAAATATTCTTTCATCCGATACCGCCCAGCGCGATTCCAAGAACCAGCACCAGGATACACACCGGCACATAAACATATTTACAGATCGGGTAAAACCAGGAGGTAAGGTGACTGCTTCGTCCTTTGTTTACCTGTTTTTCCACATACTCTTTTCCGCATACCCAAAACAGCATGATACCAGCCAGTCCGGCCCCCAGCGGGCAGATGTAGATAGAAAGCACATCCATCCAGCCGGATACGATGCCCTGGATCAGGATGGAAACTATCACGCCGATCACCGCGATCACCGCACATGCCGGTTTTCTCTCCAGATGGAATTTCTCCTGAACCGTTGCGATCGGTGCTTCGTACAGGTTGATCAGGGAGGTCAGCCCCGCGAATAATACAGCAACAAAGAAAATGATCACAATGATCTTTCCTCCCGGCATATTTTTGATCAGGTTTGGCAGGAAGATAAATAAAAGTCCCGGACCGCCCTGGTCAAGCTGCGCGCCAGTGGTTGCCATCGCCGGGATGATGACCAGAGCTGCCAGCATCGCAGCCAGTGTATCAAAGAAAGCCACTCTTCCCGCAGCAGCCGGAATATTTTCTTCATCCGGCAGATACGAGCCATAGATCAGCGTTCCGTTTCCCGCCACCGAAAGGGAGAAAAATGCCTGTCCCAGAGCAAAAATCCACGTTTTCGGATCGCCAAGCGACTTGCCGTCCACGCGGAAGATATAGTGATATCCGTCCACGGCCCCCGGCTGAAATGCCACATAGATGCCAAGTCCCACAAACAGCAGGAAAAATACCGGCATCAGCACTTTATTGACCTTCTCGATCCCGCCTCCGACACCGAACATCAGGATCCCCATAGCTGCCAGCAGGATCACAACCTGCCAGCCTGTATTGCCAAACGCAGATGCCATCGAACCGAACACAGCACTGAATTCGTCCACATCAGCCGGTGCCAGTGTCGCCCCGGTGAATGCGCCGACCGTATATTTTAAGATCCATCCCATAACGACCGTATAGCCGATCGCCATCGCCAGCGAGCCGACCACCGGGATCAGCCCCAGTGCTTCTCCCGGTTTTCTTTTTCCTTTTCTCTCACAGGCAATTCCGAACGCATCAATCGGACCGGATCTCGTTGCACGTCCGAATGTCATCTCTCCGATCACCCCGGTAAATCCGATCAGCGCCACAAAGATAAAGTACGGAATCAGAAATGCTCCGCCTCCATATAACGATACTCTGGTAGGAAACATCCAGATATTTCCCATACCTACCGCCGAACCGATGCACGCCAGGATAAATCCCCACCGGGTGTTAAATGATTCTCTTTTTTTCATCACATCTTCTCCGTTTCCTTATATTTGTTCTAATACCGGATTGTTCCGTACTGCGTACTTTCGCAATCCTCCAAAACATTCGTAATCCGCTCATTTTTCTTCGAGAAATGGCTGCTTATTGATTATAAATTGTATTTCTCAACAGTCGCGTCATCCGGAAAGTTCCTGAATCTTTTTTCTGTGTCATCATAAGGATCGTCATCTGATCTTGCGGCGCATTGGCAAAATAGCAGCCGAGCCAGCCGTCCCAGCCGTACTCTCCCTTGCTTCCCAGCGTTGTGGATCTGCCCGGGTTCACCAGCACACGCATGAAATTACCATAAGAAAATCCTTCCAGCCATGCCATACCTTCCCGTTCAAAGACTTCCTGCTGCTCTGCGCTCAGCACATGACCGGTCATAAAGCGTACCATCGCCGGACTGAGGATCTGTTTTCCCTTATAACTTCCGCCATTTAACAACATCTGTGCAAAATGCGAATAATCATCGATCGTAGACACCAGGCCTGCACCACCGGATTCGAACGCCGGGCGGCGATCCATCGCATTCCGGATGCCCAGATGATTACCGGTATAGAGTACCGACGGCTTTCCTTCGTTACACTCATACGTTTTCACCAGCCGGCTCTGCTTCTCTTCCGGTACCCAGAAGCCTGTATCCACCATTTCCAGTGGAGTGAAGATCTCTTTTTCCAGAAAATCTCCGAACCGCATACCGGAAACCACTTCCACAAGGGCACCTGCCACATCAGCGGAAGTTCCATAGCACCAGGAGCGCGCCGGCTGAAAGGCAAGCGGGATCTGGCCGAGACGGTTGGCAATCTCCACCGTACCATAAGCTCCTCCTTCTCCCTCATCAAGTCCCTGAATCACCTCGGCAAATAAGGCTTCCGTCTGTTTTCCGGTCAGATGATTGCCGTCATAGACCAGACCGGAGGTCATATTCACCAGATCCTGGATCGTGACATCCCGCCATGGCTTTTCCACATGTCCGTCTGCTGCTGCCACCATTTGTCCACAAAATCCAGGAAGATATCTACATACCGGATCTGCCAGATCGATCAGTCCCCGCTCCACCAGAATCATCACTGCAGTTGCAGTGATCGGTTTGGACATAGAATAGAGACGGTAAATACTGTCTCTCGACACCGGCTTTTTTGCCTCGATATCCGCATAACCGCTTTCCAGATACACGGTTTCCTTCCCTTCTCTTCTGACCATCAGAATCGCGCCCGGGATCTCTCCCCTTGCCACTGCATCATCAAGGATCCATTGCAATCGATTGATTTTTTCCTGTTCCATATTATGTAACCCTCCATATTATCTTCTCGCAAACTCTACGCTCTATTGTATACCAAAAAAACCGTTATGCCTACGGTTTTTCGTACAACATAACGGTTTTTTGTATTTTTCTTTATATTTTTTATTTATTTTTGGTAATTTCCTGACCAATCAGATAGCATACAGCTGCTACCACCATACCATTAATAGAAGCAATTCCCAATTTTACAACATTTGCCACAACAGCTCCCAGGATCACACCGCCTACAGCGAACCAGTTGACCACTGCAGGTTTCGCATCCGAATCTTCATACTCTTTCTTATTCATAAAGTATGAAAGTACCAGAATGATACCTACCGGCGGCAGCGTACAGTTCAGGATGTTCAGCCATTTTGTGAAGTTATAATACAGCCATACAGAAAGCACCGTTCCGATGATACCGGATACCAGAACCATCGGTTTTTTCTTCTGATGAAAAATATTTGCCAGACCAAGACCTGCAGTATACAGAGCATTGTCGTTGGTTGTCCAGATGTTCAGACCAAGTACTAGAACTGCCATGTAGAACAGATTCAGACGGATCATAACCTCGAAGATATCATTTCCGCCTACGAAAATATAGGCAATTGCTCCGAAGAAGAACATCAGGGAGTTTCCGATAAAGAATGCCACGACCGTTGCGATCGTTCCTGTCTTCGCGTCTTTGGCAAATCGGGTAAAGTTCGGGGTTGCAGTTCCACCGGATACGAAAGATCCCACAACCAGGCCGGCACCGCCAAAGACTGTGAGAGAACCGCTGGATACGGCGAACTGATCCACGATCGTTCCGTTGCCCTGACGGATCGCCATGACCATAGCCACTGTACCGAGTACTGCTACCAGCGGCACTGCAATATAGCTAATCACCGTCAGAGAATCTATACCAAAGTAAGCGGAAGCTGTCATACACACACCGGCTCCGATAACAAGCGCCCACATGGCGGTTTTACTGTCACCGAATAATTCTCCTGCTACCGGAATCGCAAACATGGCGATACCAACACCGAACCAGCCGATCTGTGTAAAACTGATCATTGCAGAGGAAAGATAGGAACCTTTCTCTCCGAAGGCTTTCTGCGCCAGCAGATCCATGCTCATACCTGTCTTCGCTCCGACATAACCAAGAAGTCCGGTGTACAGACCAAGGATCGCTCCACCGAACAGCAGAGATTTTAAGAATCCCCAGAAATCCAGTCCTGCTGCCAGCTGCTGACCTGCCCACATACTCGCGGAGAAGAAGGTAAATCCCAGCATGATCATAAACATGGTCACAAATCCCTTCTTTCCTTCCTCCGGTACGACGCGATCCGCGTAATCGATGTCTACTTTCTGTTCTGTCTCTTTTTTCATTTGTTTTCTCCCGTCTCAGTTTGTTTCCATAACCTTATTTGTCTTTCGGCTGATTCCATTACAGAATATATTTACGCAGTGCACCGGTAAATTCATCGATCCGCTGCTGCGCCAGTTCTTCTAATGTAATGTTCTTCATGCTCTCCACATATCCCTGTTCCTGACGATACAGCCATTTTGTATCTGCCGGACGGATCTTTTCATAATGGTTTGCATGGATCCAGTCTTCGTAACTGATCGGAAGTTCATAACCGAGTTTTTCTTCCAGTAAAGTTCCAAAATCAATCTGACCGGCGCGCTCTTTGATTCCGTTCCAGAACTCCAGCACTTCTTCTACATGCTCATGGATCTCGTAACGTCTCGCACCTCCATCATAGATAATACATTTTTCAAAAAGAGGGCTGCACATGGAAAGTGTCTCCCGACGGAATTCCGGAGCCACGATACCACCCTTCCAGTAAAAGTCCACATTCGGAAGATTGATACCGGATACACCCTTATCTTCATACATACCGAAGATTCCTTCATAATATACCGTGATAAATCCTTCAAATTCCGGCCAGAACTCACGAATATCCCGGGTCAGATCCTCCAGGATCTCGATACCCTTCGTTCCACCAATCGTAAAGATGATAATATTCCGAAGTTTTGCTCCGTGATTCCGGTAAAAATCGGTCACATAACGCAGACAGTGGATCAACGTCTCTCCACTCGCAATGATATCTCCGATCATCAACGTGCTGTCTGGTACCATCGTCAGCTTACTGTATTTGATCTCCAGTCCCGCAATCTCTTCCTCCTGAAATACACGTTCACTGGATAAGAAACTGATATCATGCACACGAATGTGCTCCCGGTAGCAGCTCTCCTCCAGCGGATAATTCAGCGCACCGCGAAGAATCGATAAGATATTCGCTGTTGTCACTTTCTTCTGTTCTTTCAGATAATATAACATCTGAGAAGTCGACGGAATCAGGCAGTTATAAACCTCATACCCGACAATCTCCGGTGTGTTCAGAAGCTTTCTCGTCTCCGCCTCCGAAACCACATAATACTCATTCAGATAATCTCCGCCATCCAGCCGATAGCAGGCAACACCCTGCTCGTCAAACTCCGGCATCAGTGTCCAATCTTTCTTCATATACTTATCCTCTTTTTCATAACCGCCATCCCACAGTCAACCCACGATCCGCCGGTTACTTCTTTTCTATTTTCCATTTCTCACCCACCAACTTTTTCAACCAGATGGGCGTACTTCTTGAATATATTACAGATATTCCTTCTCCCCGTCAAGACCTATTTCAAAACAAGCAAAAAATCACACCGTTTCCGTCGATTCCAGCTGCTTTTCCTCATCCACATGGTGAAATGTCTCCTGATTTTCTGCTGAAAATGTATCGGTTTTTCTTTGTTTTCTTTCGAAAATGTGTTAGAGTCATACCATACGCGAATACATCCCGAAATCTTTCTATTTCTGTATCCGCATCTTTTGTGTACAATGGGGGATTTTATTTTGGAAACTGTAGAAAAAGAACATAACCGTATGGCGTTAAATGTGGCGGCACTTGCCGGGGATATCCTGCTGGCGAGCGGAGCGGAGATTTTCCGTGTAGAGGAAACCATCAACCGGATCGCCCATGCCTACGGCATCGACTCGTGTGATCCGTTTGTCTTAAGCAGTGGTTTCTTTCTCACGGCTGACAGCAACTCGGATCAAAACTTTGCCTGGGTACGCCACATCCCGTTGAGTGCTACCCGGCTTGACCGTGTCACTGCGGTCAACCAGCTCTCCCGTGAGATTGAACACGGATTCTATACACCGGAGGAAGCCTATCAGAAGCTTCAGGATATCCAGCAGATGCCCGCCAAGCAGAATCTCTGCCAGATCCTTGCTTCCGGCGTGGGCAGCGGATGCTTCTGTTATCTCTTCGGCGGCGATCCGGTGGACTGTATCGTGGCTTTTATCGCCGGACTGCTGCTGTATGTCTATCTGCTGTGCGTGGTGAAAGGACAGCTTTCCAAAATCGCAACGAATATATCCGGTGGCATGTTTGTGACTTTCATCGCCGTCCTGATCTATCAGTTGGGACTTGGACATCATCTGAGTGAGATTATCATCGGTTCCATCATCCCACTGGTTCCCGGTGTGGCGTTTACGAATGGCATCCGCGATATCGCCGACCAGGACTATATTGCCGGTGCGGTCCGCATGCTGGACGCACTGCTTGTCACGTTCAGTATCGCGATGGGCGTCGGTCTTGTAATGATCGGGTATCACCATTTTGTGGGCGGTGCGATTCTGCCGTGATTCATGGGTTTCTTTCGTCCCGGCGGATTTTATAAAACGAGATAACATACGCTTTGTGAAGCTTACTTATTGCTTGCGTAAATCAAATATATTTATCTATCTCTCAGGAGGTCATCTTTATGTCCGTACATCTGATTTTCGAATTTCTTACCGCTTTTGTCGGTACGATCGCTTTCGCCCTACTCTTTCAGGTACCAAAGGAATATTATGTAAACTGTGGTCTGGCCGGTGGCTGTGGCTGGATCTGCTACAAGTTACTGCTGGCTGGCTGCGGGCTCTTCGGTTCCACCTTTTTTGCCACGGTTCTTGTCGTTTTTCTTTCCAGGCTCAGTGCGGTCCGGCGCCACTGTCCGGTGACGATCTTTCTCGTTGCAGGCATCTTCCCGCTGGTTCCGGGAGCAGGGATCTACTGGACTGCCTATTATGTCGTGACGGATCAGCTGGCCAAGGCTTCCGACCGTGGATTCCAGACTTTGAAGATCGCGGTGGCGATCGTGCTTGGCATCCTGTTTGTCTTTGAATTTCCACAAAAGTGGTTTCGCTGGGCGGAGCGTGGTACGGCTGCCGGCAACTGATCCGCACACAGGACTTTTTCAACTGCAATCTCCCACGACCGACACAGAATCCAGATACATCCAGCAGTGTTCTACGCATCTTATGTAAGCAAATTGATTCACCAGATCAATTTTTAATATGCAATGCATCAAAAAAGCATGCATACAGGATTTTTTCGCTTCTGTATGCATGCTTTTTCTTTGTGGTGATATAATTTTACAATTTTATTTTCGCATTATGGCTTTTCTGACATTTCTACGGATACGCTTCATTATTTCTTCTCTGTCCCCGCAGATTCTTACGCTTCCACAACTACCTTGCAACCCGAAAGGCTCTTCACCGTATAATTTCCGTTTCCGCCTTCCACATGCAGGTGAATCTCATCTCCCACACGTTTCGCAGTCACCGTCATCACCGTCTCTCCTTTCAGATCCGGTATCTCAGTTTTCGCTTCGGCTCCCTCATCAAACGCGGATACCAGAAGGCTAACACCATCCGCATAATCATAATCCGGTTTCTGGTCATTATTGCCCAAAGCAAGCACTGTATTTGGACGGATCATCAGTGGCAGACTGTGATAATCATGCGTCTCTTTCTGCCATTTTCCTCCGCTCACATCTGCTCCGGTGATCAGATTATACCAGGTTCCCTCCGGCAGATAATACTGCACTTCACCGTTCTCTTTAAAGATCGGAGCCACCAGCAGAGAATCGCCGAACATATACTGCCGATCCAGGGTATCACATGCACGATCCTCCGGGAAATCCAGGAACATCGGGCGCAGTATCGGACGGCCTTCTTTGTGTGAGCGCACAGCCTGCCCGTACAGGTATGGCATCAGACGACATTTCAGATTGACAAACTCCCGCAGAATATCACATGCCTCTTCATCAAACATCCACGGCACACGGTAAGAAGACGAACCGTGCAGCCGGCTGTGAGAACTTAACAGGCCAAACTGGCACCAGCGTTTGTAGATGTCCGCCGGTGCGGTGCTCTCGAATCCACTGATATCATGACTCCAGAAACCAAATCCCCCCAGAGACAGAGAAAGTCCTCCACGAAGAGTCTCTGCCATGGAAACATAGCTTGCAGAACAGTCACCGCCCCAGTGTGCCGGGAACTGCTGACCACCGACGGTGGCAGAACGCGCGAACAGTACAGCTTCGCCGGTTCCTCTCTCACGCTCCAGTAATTCGAAAACTGCCTGATTATACAGATAAGTATAGTAATTATGCATTTTCACCGGATCGGAATGGTCAAAATACTCGATTTCTTTCACCGGGATTCTCTCACCAAAATCAGTTTTAAAGCAATCCACGCCCATATCCAGCAACGTCTTTAACTTTCCCTGATACCATGCCACAGCATCCGGATTCGTAAAATCAACCAGTGCCATACCGGGCTGCCACAGATCCGTCTGCCATACGCTTCCGTCTGTTTTCTTAACCAGATAACCATGATCCTTTCCCTCTTTGAACAGACAGGATTTCTGTCCGATATACGGATTGATCCATACACAGATGTGAAGCCCGCGATCATGATACCGTTTCAGCATGCCTTTCGGATCCGGGAATGTCGCGGGATCCCATTCAAAGTTACACCACTCATAGGCATCCATCCAGTAGCAGTCAAAATGGAACACATGCAGTGGAATCTCCCGGTCTGCCATGCCCTGAATAAAACCGGAAGTGGTCGCCTCATCATAATTCGTAGTAAAAGAAGTCGTCAACCACAATCCGAACGACCATGCCGGCGGCAGTGCCGGTTTTCCGGTCAGTTCTGTGTATTTTTCTACGGTTCCCATCGGCGTTTTTCCACTGATCACGTAATAATCCAGACGTTCCCCCTCTACGGAAAACTGGATCCGTTCTACCTTCTCACTGGCGATCTCATACGCCACATCGCCCTCGTTGTCCACCAGGATACCGTAGCCTTTATTTGTCACATAGAACGGGATATTTTTATAGGCAATCTCACTGGCAGTTCCGCCATCCTCGTTCCACATCTCCACCACCTGTCCGTTTTTTACGAACGGCGTGAAACGTTCCCCGAGTCCGTAGACATATTCATCCACATCGAGGAACATCTGCTCCAGCATATAGTTTTTCCCGGTTTTTGTATTCTGCATATAGGCAAGATTCCGGAAACTCGACTCTGTGAGGAAAGTATCTCCCTCATAAAATGCCATCTTGTATCCATTCGGTGCTTTATCGATCACCGCTTTCAGAGAGCCCGTCTGATAGATCAGCTGCTCCTCATTCTCCTCGATCCGCACATGCGCATCGCCGGTATAAATCTTTGCAAAAGGTCCGTTATATACAGCTCCGTCATGATGCACCGCAGACACTTTGATCACACCGTCCATCGGACTGGACAGTGTCACCGTCAGAAGCGGGATATTCAGACAGCTTCCCCGATCCACGATATGGGAACACGGCAGATACATCGTCAGTTCCTGCCCGTATACCCGGTGACTTCCGTACTCTACTGCATAGGCAGCTTTCATCTCATCACGAAGCAGCCAGTAACCATTGGTAAATTTCATAATTTCCTATCTCCTTTACATTATGTTTGTAGCCCTCAGAAATCTTCTCATTTTTTTCAAACAATTCTTCTTTTATTATAGAAATTTCCCACATAAAACACAAGATTCTCACTCACTTTTCTTTGATTTTTCTCGGTGATTGCATTTTGGCTTGTATGTCTCGGGATTTTGACATATTCATGTCAAAACACCTCGCGGGACAGTGGCTACTGAATAGTTACGATTTTTCATAATATTTAGATTTTAATTTCCTTGTCAAATCCCGGTATCTGTGTATAATAAACCTCAGAATATAATCATTCGGCATATTCGCAGTTACGCGAGTAGAAAACCTCGCAGAACTCTATCTACTAAATGGTTATAAAAAGACACATAAAGGAGAGACTCTAATGGAAAATATTAAAATCGGATATATCGGCCTTGGATGCCGTGGAAAAGATCTGTTGGAAAATATCGTTCTGGCTCAGAAAGAACAGGTTGTCGCTGTCTGCGATGTTTATGAAGATCGCGCCCGGGAAGGAGCGAAAGTAGTGGAAGCTGCCGGACAGCCGACACCTTTTGTATCTACCGATTATAAAGATATTATCGCAAATGAAGAGGTAAATACGATCATCATCGCAACCGCCTGGGAATCTCATGTAGAGATCGCCCTTGCTGCCATGTATGCCGGAAAAGCCGTAGCCATGGAAGTCGGTGGCGCTTACTCTCTGGAAGACTGCTACAAACTGGTCGATGCTTATGAAAAAACTAAAACACCGTTCATGTTCCTGGAAAACTGCTGCTTCGGCCGCCGCGAACTGATGGTGTTAAATATGGTAGAACAGGGTGTTCTCGGCGAGGTAGTTCACTGCGCCGGTGGATATCAGCATGATCTGAGAGACGAAATCGCATTCGGAAAAGAGAACAGACATTACCGCCTTAGAAATTATCTGTCCAGAAACTGCGAAAACTATCCGACTCACGATCTGGGACCGATCGCCAGAATCCTGAATATCAACCACGGAAACCGGATGCTCACCCTTTCTTCCTTCGCCTCCAAGTCCGCAGGACTCCATGAGTTCATCATGCAGAATAAGAGCGATGACGAAAGACTGAAACAGGCACATTTTGCCCAGGGTGATATCATCACCACAATGATCCGCTGTGCCAACGGAGAAACCATCCAGCTGACCCTCGACACCACCCTGCCGAGATACTACAGCCGTAACTTCACTGTCCGTGGAACCAAAGGCATGTACGAAGAAGCCACCGATTCTGTCTTCATCGACCGAAAAGAAGACCGCGATCACGATTTTGACTGGAGAAAAGAGTGCAGCGGAAACGCTGATACCTACGCCGAAACCTACGATCATCCGATCTGGAAAAAATTCCTCGAAGAAGGCGTCCAGGGCAGCCACGGCGGCATGGACTGGCTGGAATTCGAACAGTTCTTCCAGTGCCTGCGCGAAGACAGCCCGATGCCGGTAGATGTCTACGATGCTGCTTCCTGGATGGCGATCACAGCCCTGTCCGAGATGTCTGTAGCCAGAGGCGGTGCTGTCGTTGATATTCCGGATTTTACCAACGGAAAATGGGCGATGGGTCTGGACACAGCCGATGAACGGTAATCCATATGAACACAACTTTTTCCATATAATTTCAGCATAGAAAAACAGCGATGGTTTACATAAAGTCAACCATCACTGTTTTCTTATAACAACGTTCTATTTGCTCTCTTATTTTCGGATTGCCGAAACAAATCTTGATGTGATCTCCGCAGGTCTTGTGATTGCCCCTCCGACTACCAGGGCGAATGCTCCCGCTTCCAGAGCTTTTTTTGCCTGTTCCGGATAATGAATATGTCCCTCTGCGATGATCTTTGCCGGACATTTCTCAGAAAGTTCATGGATAAACGCATAATCAATATCATCACATCCCTTTGTCTCCGGTGTGTAGCCACGCATCGTAGTACCCACAAAATCGGCTCCTGCCTGTGCACATGTGATCCCTTCTTCTATCGTTGCGCAGTCTGCCATCACCAACTGCTGCGGGTACTTTTCTTTGATCGCGCGGATGAATTCCGGTGCACTGCTTCCGTCAGGGCGTCTGGAACCGGTTCCCTGCACTGCTACAATCTCCACACCACATGCGACTAAGGCATCCACCTCTTTCATCGTCACCGTAATATACATTGGTGTTCCTTCATAGTCTTTTTTAATAATTCCGATCACCGGAAGATTTACTACTTCTTTAATTTGTGTAATATCCCGTACAGTATTGGCACGGATTCCGACTGCTCCCGACTGCGCTGCTGCTTTCGCCATCAGTGGCATGATTCCTCCTTCTTTTGTATACAATGGCTCATGCTCCAAAGCCTGACAGGAGACAATAAGCCCTCCCCTGATCTGTTCAAATATTTTCTGCTTCTCCATCCTTTAATTCCACCTTTCCTCTCTTGCCCAAACACAAGATTGTCTGCAAAACTGCATTGTGAAAATTTCTTTTCTTTTTCAGACACGCTCTAGTTAATCATCATACTCTTCTTCCCAGTAATCATAGGCATCGTCATATCCGTCATCATAATCATCGTCTCCAAACTCTTCTGCCCACTCTTCCGCAAAATCATCGGGATCATCGTAATCGTCCACATCGTAGGGATCTGTTTTTTTCAGGGAACCTGAGCCACCGGAATGTCCCAAGAAACTGCCGGAACCGGATCCTCCGGCATGTCCGGAAGCACTTCCGGAATTACCGCTACCGTCCGAACCGTCACCGCTTCCGGATCCATTTTTCTCTTCCTCCGGATAGATTTTTCCCCGGTTCGTATAAAGTTCATACCCGTCTTCTCCCCGCTCGATCCTGTAATACACTCCATATTCCCTGGAGATTGTCAGTTCGCCCTCCGGGTCTCTTTCATTGATCTTTACAGCATATTTTCTGTCTCCGACAAATATTTTATAGAAGCCATCTCTTTCCACCGGTCGCTGATCTTTTACTTTGCACTCCTCTTTCAGCAGTTCCACAAAAGGATCATAATTTCCATCCTTTGTAGCCTCTTCGAATATAGAATCTATTGAGTCACAGTAATAACTCAGTTCATAATAAAAATACTGATAGTCGGAATCATCATCCAAGAAATTATAAGTATCGGAGTACGTTCTCTGATTGTATTGTTCATAACATACTCTGAGATCCTCGATTCCGGCGGCCCGCATCTTTTTTTGCAGGCTGATCCGGTAATTTTCCATATATTCCTTTGCCTGCTCATATGCTTTCTCATCTGCTGCTTTTTCATCTAGTTCCTTCTGTTCTTTTGCTTCTTCCTGTTCTCTTCTGCTCGTATTATCCCACTGGATACATTTGTAAAATCCAAAGATAAACAGGAAAATGAGGCAGATGCATCCTATGTTTACTGCTGTTCTTCTTTTGTCCATATTCTGACTGTCACAACCCTTCTCTGTAGATCCGGTTGATTGTTGCCTGTGCATGTTCCAGTTCTTTTTTCTGGATGATCGCATTCCGGTCACTTAAGATAGCCAGCATCTCATCCACCACATCCTCCGGCCGTGGATTCGAGATGCGATAAAGATATCCTAACATCCGCGTTGCGGTATAGTCTGTGTTCATATGTTTATATGCAATCTCCCGGCAAAAATCATCCGGGTAGCCTTTTTCTTTTAACGCATCATAGACAGCATCTGTTCTTGATTTCATTCGTGTAATACTCCTTTTTCATTTTGGTTCATCCCTGCCACTCATTATATCACAATCCTTCTTTCGTAGCTTAACTGTATTTTTTATATACAAAAGAAAGGATTCTGAAGCGATGGCTGGATTCTTTCCATTATGTTTCTATTAATACATGAGTGCGATTATTGGAATTGCTGCGTTAGGAAGCTTTACATTCCACTATGTTTCTATTAATACAATACCTGGCGAAAGGCAGGTTCTGGAAACTATTACCTTTACATTCCACTATGTTTCTATTAATACTTAGACGAACCGGAGTACGGGGTGACCGATTATTCCTTTACATTCCACTATGTTTCTATTAATACACTTTCTCTGACTTATAAAATCATACGTGCACACGACTCATACGGATACCGGTACTGGTCTGCGTGCGAATCATCCCGGCCGGTTGTCCTGATCTTCAGCAGTTTATCCCATTGTGTTTCGTTCTGATTCATCGTTGTCTTCCTTTCCTCCGCCTGCAAAGCCTTCTTTCCTTACCGGTAAACGCACTCCGAAACCCGTAGATTGTGACGGCCGCATTGCCATAATTTTGCTAAATGATCTTTCCCGATAAATGATCGATCTCATGCTGCGCGATCTGAGCTGTCCATCCGGACAGTTTCTGTCGTTGCTTTTTCCAGCTGGAATCATAGTATTCCACTTCGATTTCCTGATATCTGGTTGTCTTGCGAACTCCTTCCAGGGACAGACATCCTTCCTCCGTCTCATATCTTCCCCGTCTGGAAATGATCACCGGATTAAACATCACCACATCGATCAAGCCCATGTTCACGATAATAATATTTTTCTTCACACCGATCATATTTGCCGCCATGCCCACACAGGCCTCCCAATTCGCCTGCAAGGTATCCAGCAGATCTCTTCCAACCGAAAGATCCGCCTGCGTTGCCGGCTCCGAGGGCTGTCCTAAAAAGAAAGTATCTCTTACAATTTGTTTTACCATTTTGCTACTCCTCAAACTCTTTCTCATGTTTCTTGAAAAACTCATAAAAATACCGCACATTTTCCAGTTCGCACCATTCACAACATCGGTAATCGTCTGTGTCTATATTATAAATCTTTGCATCCAGCGTTCCAAGCATAAACGGTGAATGTGTGGCAATAACAAACTGGCAGGAGAGGAATCTCGCCATTTTATTAATTTCTTCTGCCAGCAATACCTGATTCGCAGGCGACAATGACACCTCCGGTTCGTCCAACAGATACAAAGCATCCGGCAACAGGTAGTCTTCAAAGAATTGCATTGCTGTTTCTCCATTCGAATATTTTTCCTGCGCAAATGTAATATATTCCAGCTGACGTCTTCCCTCCCGTGTCTGAAAATACTCTTCTGCCTCTTTACGGGAATGTCCGTTTTTCATATAATCATATTCCATTCCATCCGCCAGAATCTGCTTCTGCTGAATTTTCTTGATCTCATATAAGATGTCTTCGCTTTTGATGAATCTGCTGTTTTCAGGAATCTTTCTGATGGTATTGCCAAACTCATCCTCTCCGTAGCTAAAACAACATTCTGCCGAAAATTTACCACAATAATCTACAATTCCGAAAGAATTACTGGTAGCATATTCTCTGCCCTTTACCATGAGCTTGTTTGCCATGATATTTAATATCGTCGATTTCCCCGATCCATTATTGCCGTACAGCACCGTGATCGGAGAAAATACAAAAGGCTCTATGTCTTTTCCTCGAAACACATGATAAGGATATATGTTAGGATTTTTTACTTGTTCATTACTTAACCTGAAACTGCTTAAATATATCACTAAAAACTCCTTCCACACATGGTTTTATATTTTTCAATGCTCATGCCTGTCAATCTGGATGCTAAACATGTTTCATACTATTTTATCATAAAGTAACACATATGAACCGCATAATTTTGCCGTTCTCCCGATTATGTGATTAAGCCGAACATATACCGAGGAAAATACAGAGTTTATTTCATTCTCTCTTTCTACTGATTATTGTTTGTTTTTCATGATTCCAATATAATAAAATACATACAAAAAATACGTATACAGCATGCAGACTTACAAGATCCAAAGACAGCGAGCCACCAAACCTGTAAGTTCAGTGGCTCGCTGCCTGTTGCCTTTCTACATATGCTGTAATTGATTTATTATGTATTCTGTTCTCCGGATCGCCTCAGCCACCTGGCGTCTTGCCGTATTGATCCGGTCCTGTACCATCCAGTCCACTACGAACCCATCAAAAAAATAATCCGCAAAAGAAAGAAAGTCGCCGGTATCCATATGCAGATCACATGCCAGATTAACATCATTCAATTCCTTACTGAAATTGCGAAGATCGTATTTTGCCTGCTCCATGTTCTGCTTTGCCTGATCCATCTTGGAATGTTTCAGCATCGTAGTAAAAAATCCACCACCAAACATATCAACCAGTCCCCAGTTCTTTGCACTGTTCAGGTTCTCTCTGGCTGTTCGCAGACTGTTCAAAGCTCTGTTTCCTGCTGTTGAAGATAAAACATTGCCTTCTGCGTTTTGAGCATACGATAGTAATAGCTTCTTTATCTTTAACTTGCAATAACACTGCATAATGCGACCATAATAATAAACTCACAGATTTTCCAGACGCTGTCTGGAAAATTTCTGGATAATTGCTTTTTTGAAACTGCCCCCAAAGCTCTGCCATATGTAAATCATTAGATACCAAATGTAATGTAGTTTCTATATCATCCTTACTAAAAATAGACTTTCTCTTTTCACATGTAGCAGAGAATGCTGTACATAAAACCTGCTTCTCTATCTGTTCTCCATAGGAATTCATAATCACTAAGTTCAGTCAAATTGTACATTGTTAATGTGCTCAGTAATTGGTACTATTCTCGTAACCATCTACAGATATCAACCACTTGCACTCCTTTATAATCATAAGTTTCATGATGTGTTCTTGCAATTATCATCTTAGGATATGCATCTCTTATTGCAAGCAAAGGCGAATATTCTCTTTCAAATGTTTTTTCATCTGAAATATTGTCGCTTACCTGAATATATATTTGAGCCTCACGTTTCTTAGCTACAAAATCCACTTCCTTTTTATAGAGTTTTCCCACATATACCTCATATCCTCTTCTACGCAACTCCAGATAAACAATATTTTCGTAAACTCTTCCAAAGTCCATGTTTCGTGTACCATTGACTGCATAACGAA
>OLQI01000802.1_pt1 | contig 25272 bp, 31 predicted proteins | sample 1672171 | NCBI WGS metagenome assembly OLQI01 (sample SAMEA3136655, study PRJEB25190) | human gut metagenome
CAAAAGTTTACCACAAATGGCTTTTCTATTTTTCTAACTTAATTTTACTAACGGCAGGTCTAAAAAAAGAGCCTGGAAAACTGTTATTTTTCCCAGACCCTTATTAATTTTTCGACGCTTAAGCAACTAACGCGGAAAATGTCCTTTAAAACCGCAAGCCCTTGGGGAAGAAGTTCTTCAGGGTCCCGTTGACCAACTTGCCCCAGCCTGCGGCGTGTTGGTCGCACTCAACCAGGTACCAGCCGTTCTTTGGGGCGTCCTGAATAGTGAGGGTATCGCCGTGGACGTAGGTTCGCCAGGCCGGTTCGTCCACTTCCACCACCTGGGTGCAAGTGGCCGGCTTGGTGGCTAACGCCAGCGCCAGGGCCGGTTCGAAGCGGTTCTTCTTGAAGACCCCCAGCTGCAGGCCCGGCCGAATGAGGCTCATCTGGTCAATCGCTGGCATCCCCACCGGCAGGTCATAGAGGTAGTCACCAAAGACGACCAACTGGCCCGCTTCGTAATTAGGCAACACCTTTGTTTGGAAGTCTTGCCACAGGACTTGTTGTTCCTTGGTGGGGGCAAACTTACTCCGTTGACCACGGCCCTTTTTCTTTTTGTTTTTCTTGGTGGGGAGGACGGGTTCTTCACCGTTCTTAACGAACTTAGCAATGAAGTGGCCCTCGCCCTTGAAGTGGTGGGGAAAGAGGCGCAGCGCCTTAGTCAATTCGGGGTTACCGTCCGCCCACTCCGGCCGGCCGGCGTCCATGCCCGGCGCCTTTTCTAATTCGACCATCGTTAGGTCGTAGTTGTTTAGAAGCCAAGCTGCCATTTGCTCATCTTCTTCGGGGGCAAAGGTACAAGTCGAATAAACCAGGTTCCCACCCGGCTTGAGCATTTTCAACGCCGAGGTTAAAATGTGGCGCTGGCGGTTGGCACACTCGGCCGGGTAGTCTTCGTTCCAATACTCAATGCCGGCCGGCTCCTTTCTAAACATCCCCTCCCCCGAGCACGGGGCGTCGACCAGGATCCGGTCAAAAAAGGCCGGAAACTGCTTTTCCAGTTGGTCGGGGCTTTCGTTGACCACCACCACGTGCTTAGCCCCCCACCGCTCCAGGTTTTCGGCCAGGACCTGGGCCCGGTTCTTAAAGATTTCGTTGGCGACCAAAAGGCCCTCGTCGTTCATCTTAGCGATCAGGTGAGTTGACTTGCCCCCCGGGGCGGCGCACAGGTCCAAGACCCGTTCGCCGGGTTGCGGGTCGGCAAACTCGCCGACTAACATCGCCGAGGGTTCCTGACTGTAGACCCAACCAGTGACGTGATCGAGGCTGTGGCCGTCCACTTTGCCCAGGTACCCGTTGGTAACGTAGGGGCTTTGGCCTGCCGCCGTTTCAATCGTTGCGGTTGGCTGACCCGGTTTTAAGGGGTTGGCCCGAAAGCCACTTTGAACGGTCCCGGAAGTCAGGGCAGCCAGAAAGGCCGGGGCCTCCTCTTTTAACAGGCGTTGGTACTTTTCAATAAAGGCAGTTGGTAATTGCACGATGGTTTCCTCGTTTCCTTTTGACATCCGTTTCATTTTACCCGTCTAACTAGGGGCGCGCAAGATTTGTCAAGGCGCCCCTTGGTCGGTATAATCAAACTATTGACTTTAAAAGCGAGGGATAAGCATGGACCAACATTTGATCGCCCTAGACATGGACGGCACCACCTTAAATAACCAATCTAAGCTGACCGACCACACCGTCAGCACCCTGCGCCGGCTAGCTAACGATGGCCACCTGGTGGTGATCGTAACCGGGCGGCCCTGGTTGATCTCGGCGCACCTTTACGACCAGATCGGCCTCAAGTCGCCGATCATCAATTTTAACGGTGCCCTGGCCCACCTGCCCTACCAAAATTGGAAGCACGAGTACGCCATTAAGGTGACCCGCGAACTAACCCTAGACATGCTAGAAAGCCGCCAGGAACTTGGGGTTCAGACCTTGATTGCCGAGGACAAACACCACGTCTGGGCGGACCACCCGTCAAACGAACTGCCGGAATTTTTGCCGGCTCAACTCAGCGACGACCAGATCCTCAACGAACGCAATTTAACTGACGACCCGATTGCCCTAACGATTCAGTTTGACCCCGCCAAAAAAGACGCAATCATCAACCGGGTCAACGAGCGCTACGGTGACTTTATCGAACCCCGGGTCTGGGGCGGGGGCTATTCAATCATGGAGCTGATCCACCGCGGCACCCACAAGGAAACCGCCCTGTCTTATTTAGCCCACCACTTCCAAATTGACCGCCAACACATCGTGGCCTTTGGCGACGAACAAAACGACCTGGAAATGATCGACTTTGCCGGCCACGGGGTCGCAATGAAAAACGCCATCCCCGAGCTCAAGGCCGTCGCTAAGGACGTGACGACCCTAGACAACGAGCACGATGGGGTCGCTAATTACTTGGAGAAGTACTTTCAATTGTAGTGAGTGCGACCCAACCTCCGAAACGGGCCGTATAGCTAAGCTAGGGCGAACGGTTGGTACGCCAGTACCGTTCTTCGCCCGTACTTAGATACTAGGCCCGTGGTTGGGGAGCACGTTATCTGTGAGTGCGACCCAACCTATCCAGCGGACCGGAGTTGTAACCACGTTACCTTTAGAAAAAAGAAATGGGCTGGGAGAGCACGTGCTTTCCCAGCCCATTTGTGTACTGTTAAATTCTCTTTAACTCAGCCAAGGTCTTAATCCCCAGCTCGTCCATTAAGGACGGTAGTTGGGCAGCAATGTGTGGGCAAGCGGCAATGTCTTTGAAGTGGGCGGCCCCGACGGCAACAGCGCTGGCCCCGGCCATCATGAACTCAAGCACGTCGGCGGCGGTTTCGATCCCGCCAATCCCGATGATTGGCAACTTGGTGGCGTGGGCAACTTGATAAACCATCCGGACCGCTAGCGGCTTAACCGCCGTCCCGGAGTAGCCGCCCATCCCGTTACCCAAGACCGGATGGCCGGTACGGATGTCGATGTGTAAGCCCAAGACGGTGTTAATCAAGGACAGGCCATCAGCGCCCCCCGCTTCGGCCCCCCTGGCGACCTCGGTAATATCGGTCACGTTGGGGGTCAGCTTAACGTACAGCGGGACGTCGCCGACCACCCGTTTAACCTGGTTGGTCAACGATTCCAAGACCTTGGCGTCGGTGCCAAAGGCCATCCCCCCGTGGGCGACGTTGGGGCAAGACACGTTAAGTTCCAGGGCGCTAACTAACCCCGACTTGGCTAACTTTTCGGCCACTAACACGTAGTCGGTTTCGGTACTGCCGCCGATTGAGCCGACCACCGGCAGGTCCGGGTACTGCTTAGCTAAGTTGGGTAGCTTTTCTTTGATCACGGCGTCAACGCCGGGGTTGGTCAAGCCAACGGCGTTCATTACTCCGTCGGTCAGCTTGGCAATCTGGGGTTGCGGGTTCCCCGTCCGCGCCTCGGGGGTGGTGGTTTTAATTACCAAAGCACCCAGGTCGTTAAAGTTAACCTGGTCGGCACCCCAGGCGTCCCCAAAGCCAAAGGTTCCGGAAGCGGGCATCAAGGGGTTGGTCATGTTCAGGCCGGGTAAGGATACGGCAAGTCGGTTGGTCATGGTTGGGTCTCCTTATAGTTCAGTGGTTTTAAAGGACGTCATTTCAAGCGAGCGTAACAGGGCGTTCACGGTGTCTAGGGCGGTTAAGAGCGGCACGTGGTGTTCGATGGCGGTTTGGCGGATGATGAAGCCATCGGAGTTCTTTTCGTCGTCGTGTCCCATCGTGTTGATCACCAAGTCGACGTGCTTGTCTTTAATCACGTCTAAAATAGCGGGTTGCCCCTGTTCGTGGAGCTTAGCGACCACAGTTGGGTGCAAGCCGTTCTCTTCTAAGAAAGCGGCCGTCCCGCTGGTGGCCAGGATCCGGTAGCCAATTGCCAAGAAGCGCTTGGCCAGCGGCAGGATTTGGGCCTTATCGTTGTCTTCGATCGTTAACAGCACGGCGCCGTTATCTGGCACCTCCATGCCGGCCCCGGCAAAGGCCTTGTAGAGTGCCTTTTCGTAGGTGGTGTCAGAACCCATTACCTCCCCGGTCGACTTCATTTCCGGGCCGAGGTAGGAGTCAACGTCCCCCAGCTTCGAGAAAGAAAAGACCGGCGCCTTAACGTGAATCATCTGACTTTCCGGCGCCAAGCCGCTTCGGTAGCCTTGTTCAGCCAGGCTGTGGCCGAGGATCGCCTTGGTGGCTAGCTGAGCCATTTCGATTCCGGTCACCTTGGACAAGAACGGCACCGTCCGGCTGGCCCGCGGGTTAACCTCCAAGACGTAGGCCTGGCCGTCGTGGATGATGAATTGGATGTTCATGATCCCCACGCACTTGAGGGCGACGGCCAGCTTCTTGGTCGCCTCTTCGATTTGAACCTTTACCGCGCCCGAAAGTGATTGCGGCGGGTAAACGGCCATCGAATCCCCGGAGTGAACCCCAGCGTGTTCGATGTGTTCCATGATCCCCGGCAAGAGGACCCGTTCCCCGTCACAAATGGCGTCAACTTCACACTCCGCCCCTTCCAAGTAGGCATCCACCAGGATTGGGTGGCTACCGGTGACATCGGCGTTTTGGTTTAAGTAGTCCTCCAGTTCGGCTTGGCCGTAAACGATCTCCATCGCCTTGCCCCCCAGGACGTAACTAGGCCGCACCAGGACCGGGTAGCCGATCTCCTTAGCGGCGTCTAGCACCCCCTGGCGAGTCGTGGCGGTCATCCCGATTGGTTGGCGCAAGTTCAGGTCCTTGATCACCTGGTCAAAGAGCTCGCGGTCCTCGGCGGCGTCCAGGTCGGCCACGGTCGTCCCCAAGATCTTGACCCCGTTTTCCTCCAAGCCGGCCGCTAAGTTGATGGCGGTTTGGCCACCGAACTGAACGATGGCGCCAACTGGTTGCTCTAAGTCGGTAACGTTTAAGACGTTTTCTAGGGTCAGCGGTTCAAAGTAGAGCTTATCGGAGACCGAAAAGTCAGTCGAGACCGTTTCGGGGTTGGAATTGATGACGATCGCTTCGTAACCCAACTTTTGCAGGGCCCGGACGCAGTGGACGGTCGCGTAGTCAAACTCGACCCCCTGCCCAATCCGGATTGGACCTGAACCGATCACCAAGACGGACGGCTTAGCGCTGCGGCGGCTTTCGTTTTCCGTTTCGTAGGTCGAGTAAAAGTAGGGCGTTGCCGAGTCGAATTCGGCCGCGCAGGTGTCGACCATTTTGTAGACCGGCACGATCCCGTTGGCCTTGCGGAAGGCACGGATGGCTGCCGGGGTTTGGTTAAGTAGGGTCGCCAAGGTCGTGTCGGCAAAGCCGTCGCGCTTGGCTTCGTAAATTACCTCCTTGTCCAAACCAGCGGCCTTGATCCGCCCCTCTTCTTCAACCAACCCGGCCACGATGTCTAAGAAGTAGTGGTTAATCTGGGTCAGTTCGTGGAGGTCAGCCAGGGAATAACCGCGCCGAAAGGCCTCGGCGATGTAAAAGAGGCGGTCGTCTTGGGCGTGGACAAGTTTGTCTTCTAGTTGGCGATCGCTAGCGGCGGCGGCTTCTTTTGACAAGAGGTCCTTTTGGTCGATTTCTAAGGACGCGACCGCCTTTAAGAGCGCTTCTTCGGCGGTCCGGCCAATCGCCATCACTTCCCCGGTCGCCTTCATCTGGCTACCTAGGCGCCGGTCGGCCTTGGTGAACTTGTCAAAGGGCCAGCGGGGGATCTTAACGACCACGTAATCAAGGGCTGGTTCAAACTCGGCGTAGGTCGTCTTGGTAACCGGATTCTTGATTTCGTCGAGGGTTAACCCCACCGCGATCTTGGCGGCTAGCTTGGCGATCGGGTAGCCGGTGGCCTTAGAAGCCAAGGCAGAGGAACGACTGACCCGCGGGTTGACTTCAATCACGTTGTAATCGTAAGAGTTGGGATCGAGGGCCAGTTGGACGTTGCACCCCCCCTCAATCTTTAAAGCCGAAATCAGTTTCAACGCGCAGTCCCGTAAGCGTTGGTACTCGCGGTCGGCCAAGGTTTGGCTGGGCGCAAAGACGATCGAGTCGCCGGTGTGGATGCCGACCGGATCGAAGTTTTCCATGCAACAAACGACCATCGTGTTATCGGCGGCGTCGCGCATGACCTCAAACTCGATTTCCTTGTAGCCGGCGATCGACTTTTCAATTAAGCACTGGGTGGCCGGCGATAGTTCAAGGCCATTCTTGGCGATTTCGGCGAGTTCGGCCTCGTTGTTGGCTAACCCACCCCCGGTCCCGCCCATCGTAAAGGCGGGGCGAACGATCACCGGGTAGCCAACGGTTTTAGCAAAGGCCAGGGCCTGTTCAACCGTGCTGACGGTCAAGGAGGCCGGGACCGGCTCACCCAGTTCTTGCATCAATTCCTTGAACTTTTCGCGGTCCTCGGCCTGGTCAATCGAGGCCAGTTTGGTCCCCAGTAGTTCAATTCCCAGTTCGTCTAGGATCCCGGTCTTTGAAAGGGCGACGGCTAGGTTCAACCCAATTTGCCCCCCTAAAGTGGGTAAGAGGGCGTCGGGGGCCTCCTGGCGCAAAATCCGGGTCAAGGCCGCCACCGTCAGCGGTTCGATGTAGATGTGGTCGGCAATCTCCTTGTCGGTCATGATCGTGGCCGGGTTGGAGTTGACCAAAACGGTTTCGTAACCCTCTTCTTTTAGGGCTAGGCAGGCCTGGGTACCGGAATAGTCAAATTCAGCGGCTTGGCCGATGATGATCGGGCCCGAGCCAATCACCATGATCTTGTGAATATCAGTGCGCTTCGGCATTAGTTTCGTCCTTTCTTGCGTTGGTCGACCAGGTTGATGAAGTCATCAAAGAGCTGCTCCGCATCGTGCGGTCCCGGGGCCGCATCCGGGTGGAATTGGACCGAAAAGGCCGGGTAGTGCTTGTGGCGAAGTCCTTCGACGGTGCCGTCGTTAATTTCGACGTGGGTGATCAGTAACCGGTCGGGGTCGATGGAGGCGGCGTCGACGGCGTACCCGTGGTTTTGCGAGGTGAAGTTAACCTCGCCGGTCGCCACGTTTTTGACCGGGTGATTGAAGCCGCGGTGGCCAAACTTCATCTTGACCGTCTTGGCGCCGTTAGCTAGGGCCAGGATCTGGTGACCCATGCAAATACCAAAGACGGGCAGGTGTTGCTCAACTTCTTTAACCATTTCCGCGGCCGCCGTCATTTCCAGTGGGTCGCCGGGGCCGTTGGACAAGAGGACCCCGTCGGCGTGCAAGTTTAGGACCTGGGTGTCCGTCGCGGTGTGGGGTAAGACGATCACGTTACAGTCGCGCTTAGCCAGCTCCCGTAAGATGGAGTGCTTGATCCCGAAGTCGACCACCACTATGTTGCGCTTGGTGCCCGGGTTGGGATAGGGGCTCTTGGTGGAAACGAGCGGGATAATGTTTTTCATCGGGGTGGCTTGCTTTAATGCGGCCACCACTTGGTCCAGGTCGGTTAAGTCATCGACCAGCCGCCCCCGCAGGGTTCCGTGTTGGCGCAGCTTTTTAACCAGGGCCCGGGTGTCGATCCCCTCCAGCCCCGGGATCCCCCGCTGGGTCAAGAAGTTGGCCAAGTCGTCTTGCATTCGCCAGTTAGTGGCGACGCGGGCCAGTTTGCGGCAAACAACCCCCTTGATCTCGGGAAGCAGGGATTCGTCATCATCGAGGTTGACGCCGTAATTCCCGATCAGGGGGTTGGTGAAGACCAGAATCTGGTTGGCAAAGGACTGGTCGGTGATCGCCTCTTGGTAGCCGGTCATGCCGGTGGTAAAGACCTCTTCACCGGTCTTGGCTTGGTCGGCCCCAAAGGCGGTGCCACGGTAAGTTGTGCCGTCTTCTAAGACGAGGTAGCGTTGCACGTTAGTTCTCCTTTCGTTGGTAAACCACTTGGCCGTCAACCATCGTCATCACGGTTTGCCCGTAGACGGTCATCCCGGTAAAGGGTGAATTGATCCCCTTGGACAGGTAGTCGCGCTGGTCGATGACGTAGGGGTGGTTGAGGTCAAAGACGGCGATGTCGGCGGGCTTACCGACCTCTAAGTGACCGGCTTCGGTCAGGTTAAAGGCTTCGGCGGGGTTGGTGGCCATCAGGTCCAAGAGCCGCTCTAGATTCAAGAGCCCGGTCTTGACTAACTTGGTGTACAACAGGGCGAAGGCCGTTTCACTGCCGGTGATCCCGTTGGCCGCGCAGCAAAAGTCACGACCCTTATCTTCTTCGGTGTGTGGGGCGTGATCGGTGGCGATCATGTCAACCGTGCCGTCGTTTAAAGCCGCCACCAGGGCGCGCCGGTCTGCTTCGTGGCGTAACGGTGGGTTCATCTTGTAGTTACTGTCGTGACCGTCAATGCACTGGTCGGACAAGAGCAGGTGGTGTGGGGTCGCCTCACAAGTCACCCGGACGCCGTTTTGCTTGGCAAAGTGGATCATCGCCAGGCTGTCCTTGGTGGAAACGTGGCAGACGTGGTAGTGGACCCCGGTGGCCTTGGCCAAGGCGAGGTCGCGGGCGACTTGGGCAGATTCAACGACTTCCGGAGCACCGGGTAGTCCCAGGTAGCGGGACCGGTCCCCTTCCGTCATCACGCCGCCAAAGAGCAGCGATTCGTCCTCCACGTGGGCGGCTAATGGTAGACCCACCGCCTTAGCGGCCTGCATGGCCCGGTACATCGTCCCCGCCGCTTGGACCCCATTACCGTCGTTGGAAACGGCGAAGGCCCCGGCCCGCTTGACGCCGGCCATGTCAACCACCTCGTCGCTAGTCCGGTCGGTCGTGATCGCCGAGTACTGGGCGATGTGAACCAGGCCGTCCCGCTTATTTTTAGCGACCATCTGGGCCACCTTGGCCGGGGTGTCCGGTACCGGATCGACGTTTGGCATCGCCCCGACCGTGGTAAAACCACCGTGAGCCGCGGCGGCCGAACCGGTCCTGATCGTTTCCTTTTCGGTTTGGCCCGGCTCGCGGTAGTGGACGTGCACGTCGACTAAGCCAGGGCTGACCAGGAGGTTACCGGCGTCGAGTTCATCGTAATCATCGTCTAGGTACTCGTGGAGGTCCTTGCCAATTGCCCGGATGATCCCGTCTTCCACCAGGACGTCTTCTTTAACCAGGCGGCCATCGTTGTAGACGGTCCCGTTTTTAATTAGGGTTTTCATTATTCCAAGCCCCCCAGTTTGCGACCGCGCAGTACGGCTTCTAACATCGCCATCCGCATGAAGACCCCGTTTTCCATTTGGGCGACGAAGGCCGACTTTGGGGCTTCAACTAAGGAGTCGGCTAGTTCAACGCCGCGGTTGATCGGGCCCGGGTGCATGATGATCGTATCCGGCTTGAGCAGGGCGTAGCGTTCCTCATTGATCCCGTATTGCTTGTGGTAGTCCGCCGCCGAGAAGTCGCCTTCGTGGGCATCGCCGGCGTGGCGTTCGTGCTGGACCCGTAAGAGCATCATGACGTCGACTTCTTCGACCAGTTCGTCGATCGGTAAGAACTTGCCGTACTTGTCAAAGGCGTGGTCGTACCAGTATTCCGGGCCGGAGAAGTACACTTCGGCGCCGAGCTTGTTTAAGATTTCCATGTTGGAGCGGGCCACCCGGGAGTGGGTGATGTCGCCGACGATCGCCACCTTGAGACCCTTAAAGTGGCCAAAATGTTCGTGGATGGTCATGATGTCTAGCATGCATTGGGATGGGTGTTGACCGGAGCCGTCACCACCGTTCACGATCCCCAGGTCTAGGTAGTGGCCTTCACCCGGGTTGATCAGTGGCAGGTAGTAGTCGTTTTCTGACGCCCGGATCACCGTTAGGTCAACGCCTAAGGCATCCAGGGTTAGGCAGGTATCGTAAAGGGTTTCGCCCTTTTTAATCGAGGAGTGGGACGCATCGAAGGGGATTTCGGTTAAACCCAGCTTCTTTTCGGCCATCGCAAAGGAGGTGTGGGTGCGCGTCGAGTTTTCAAAGAACATGTTGGTCACGTAGACCGGACGGCTAAGTTCCGGTACCGGCGCGCCGTTCTTGAATTCTTCGGCCCGGGCAATCAGGGCGTTGACTTGGTCAGTCGTTAAATCTTCAACGGAAACAAAGTGTGGTAAAGAAACCAGTTGTTCAACGAGTTGGGTGGTCATGAGACATTCTCCTTTTCTGTGCCCCAAAGAAAAACCTCCCCGGGGCAACTTGGCGCTGCTCCAGGGAGGTTAATCGTTACCACTACCGTCTTCAATCCGGAAAGCGTAACCATTTTGCCCTCGCTGGAGCAATTTGATGGTTTATTCTCGGCTGTCCCAAAAGAAAACCCTCCACTCGCATTCCGCAAGTGAAGGGTTCAACGGTGGCCCAAACTGGGCAATTTCTCCGTTACCTTTCTAGCCTCACGGGACTAGCTTAAAGGACATCTGATTACTAATAATGTACCCCTTCTATAGGGGGGTGTCAAGGCTTGGTCATCAAAGTTTTGATTGATCACCCGTTACCCTTCAGGTCGGCGTTTAACACGTCGGTGATCAACATGTGGCCGGGGGCGTGGGTAATCACCAGTGGGAGCTTGCTTTGCATGATCGCGTTTTGCGGGGTCACCCCACAGGGCCAAAAGACCGGCAGCTCCCCGTCTTTGATCGTGACCGGATCACCGTAATCGGGCTGGAACAGGTCATTGATCCCTAACGAAGCGGGGTCGCCGCCGTCACCTCCACCGCCTTAGCTACCTGGCTAGCCGGAATTGGCCGCATCGACACCACCATGTTACCGTGCAGGGCGCCGGCACCTTGCAGGGGTAAGTTCGTGTTATACATCGGCACGTTGACCCCCTCGGTGATGTGGCGCACCTCGATGCCGGCCGCCAGCAATTCGGCCTCAAACGAAAAGCTACAACCAATCAAAAGGGAAACGGAGTCGTCTTGCCACAGGCGTTCGACCGACGTTACTTCTTCACTTAGCTCCCCTCCCCGGTAAACCCGGTACTTGGGAAAGTCGTTAGCCAGGTCGACATCCGTAGCAAAATTAGTCAAGCCCCGGCTGCCGGCATCGCTGACCTCTAAAACCGGGCAGGGGCGTGGATTCCGCTGGGCCAATAACAAGAAGTCATAAGCGTAACGTTGCGGGACGATCACCAGGTTGGCCTGGGTGTATCCGGGGCAGTAGCCGCTGGTCGGGCTGGTAAAATCCCCCGTCCGGGCCAGGCGGCGAAACTCGGCGGGCGACAGGTTAGTTAAGTTCGTCATCGGGGCGTTCCTCCTTAATTAAAAATCACTAAGATAAATTTAATTTTAAGGAAAGTGACTTAACTTGTCAAAAGTGACCAGGGCTAATTAACGGTGCTACACCCTTAAATTAATTCAGATCTTAACTTTGACGGCCAGTATGCCTAATTTTATTTAAGGATCCAATGAGAAACCGTTCAAGAAGAAAGGATTTGATTTTCGGGGGAGGATTATAATTAAGGTACCTTGGGAGGAGTGGTGAAAATGATTGTGCCGCTGACGTTTAGTACGATAGTGATCATCTTGCTGATTCCCGTTTTCTGGGTCCTCTGGAAGATCTTTTGGCCGACGATCTTAATTGGACTGATGCTAATTTTATTGGGGGCCGGGTCAGCTCATTGGTTCGAACCGGTGATAAACACGATCGCCATTATCAACCTCATTTTGGCGATCGTCTATGGTATCTTAAAAATCATTAACTCATTCGTTAACAAATAATCAATCCGTTACTTAGTAATAGTACCGTTCCTGCCGGCGCAGTAGCCGTTCTTCAATCCGTTCGATCTTGGTTTCGATCTTATTGGCCTGGCTACTTAAGGCCCGGGTGGTTGCCTCCGCATCGTTTAACACGGTTTCGGCGATGTGCATCCAGCGGCGGTCGCGTTCGTTTTCCATCACGCCCAGCGATTCGCCGCTCGCAACCAGGCCGTTGTAGCGGCGCAGCATTTTGGCTAACCGGTCACGGGCCGCCTGCTTGGCGTTAGCTTCCGCTTTGGTGGCAGTCGACCGCTTCTTTTTGGCTGGCCGCTCAATTCGCACCGTTGAAGAAGGACGTCGAGGTTCTTCAATTTCCCGCCCGTTAGCGATCGCTTCTAAGTTGGCGATGTCGGCTTTTAACAGTGGCCACCCCTTCTGGCGGTGTTCTTTCAGCCGCTGGTAGTCGGGAATTGTCCAACCGGTTTGTTCAGCCATCTTAAAGAGTTCCTCGGGGAATTGGATCCCCTTTTTGATCCGTTGTTGCAGTTCGGCTTCTTGTTGACGATTCACACTTATCTCCCCCATTTTTACCAAATAATTTTACCATAGTTAAATCACTGCTGGGACGCGGGTTAAAGAGCCGGCGCCCCTCTTTTTTTGTTAAACCGGGTTTACAAAATTAGCGACACGTGCTAAGTTGTTAATAGTAATTATTACTATTAAATCAAAATCCGGATTTAGTTAGGAGGTCCCCGATGCGGCGACCAATCGTTTTATTCTGCTCGCAAACTGGCGAGCGCTACTTAACCACCAAGAACAAGGCCAACACCCCCGACCGGCTGCGGTTACTCAAGTACTCCGCCAAGCTCCGGCGGCGGGTGTGGTTCGTTGAAGAATAAGGAGGGATCAAATGGCAACACCAGCTCACCGAACTTCAAAAACCAAGAAACGGATGCGCCGTGGCCACATCAAGTTGAACGTTCCCAACGTCCGGCTTGACCCCGCTACGGGCGAATACACCCTACCCCACCACGTTTCACCAAGTGGGCAATACAAGGGGCGTTCCGTGAAGTAATGAGTGCTAGCTACACCGACCAAGAGGTGATCGCCTTGATTGGGCGGGTGTTAAACCACTACCACCTAAGCGGCGAGCACTTCTTATTTAACCGTACGGCAACCGGCTTAGAGGTACTTACCACCCCCAACGATGAAAGCTGGCTGCTCGTTTCCCTACTCGGGTGGCTGCAAGCCGATTTTGACCTCACCTTCTTGGATGGGGCGGGCCACCCCGTCGATTTTTGCGACCACCGGGCCCTGATGTTTACCATCCGTTCGGTGGACGAAGACGCAATTAATTCACTACTGCCAAAGGATGACCAATGGAAAAATTAGATTACTCAAGCGCACTGCGGCGGCTGAAGAGTCCCAACATCAAAACCCGCAAGCGCGCCCTCAAAACCATCAAACAGTTGAAAGCCCAAAAGAATAAATAACGGTGCGGCGCCGATCTGCCTTCTTTTCAAATAACTTTTCATCATTTACAGCTTTAGATCGGTGCACCGTCATTAATTGAATAATCCTAACCTGGCGAAACACCCTCTCTTTTCGCCACCGCCCCACGTCAATCGACCTGGGGCTTTTTTAATGGACTTTTACCCACCAATATACCAGGCCACCAAAAAATACTGCGAAGATGCAGCCAAGCTCAATTTTGAAACCCAAGGTCAGCTTACGCCCCTCTTCTTGCCTAAAATCAATTTGTAGCGAACCAGCACACCACTTCAACAAGTGATCTTTCATTATCATCACCTCCCATCTACTGCTCTACCGTGCCGGAAAGCATCCCTTACGGATGAAAGAAGAGACAGAAGATCCGGAGGCCAAAAAATAAGACCGGCATGGAAAAGAAATTTTCCACCAGATAATCCGGCTCCTCTTCCCCCTCCAAAAACAACTTTTCCATTAGCCGATTGTAATGTTCTTTGAGTGAGTACTTTTTCCTTTTCTTCATTCCATCCTCCTTACCTACGACGGTGCACAAACCCCTAATAAAAGTTTTCACCTCTAACTCATCTCAAGTCTACTCCGGGAGCTAGACATAAAATGTCGCTATCAAAATTTATTTAACTATTTTGCGACCATTTTCGTGCAAAATCTAAGGGCGACTTTAAAAAATCGCCCCGTTGCATAAAAAGAGTGCCCCTCGTGAAGATCCGCTAGTTCTGGTTTGTGAAGTTAATATTCCGATTTGGAATGATAAAGCTAATTATCTCGAATAAAAAGCGTTTCCAGTCGGTTTTAGAATAATGGTAACTAAACAAAGGAGATGTTTGTTATGACAGAACAGCCATGGGACTTACGCCGCGTGCTCGATGAAATCAAGGACGATCCGGCCGAATACCACGAAACGAACGAACCGGTCGACCCCAACGCCGAACTCTGCGGGGTCTTCCGCTACATTGGTGCCCGGGGGACCGTTGAACGGCCAACAAAACTTGGGCCCACGATGATGTTTAATAATGTCAAGGGCTTCCCTGACACCCGGGTGTTAATCGAGTTAATGGCGAGCCGCCAACGGGTCGGGAAAATGTTCCACACCGACTACGCTCACCTAGGCGAATACTTGAACCAGGCCGTTTCCAAGCCAGCCGCCCCGGTCGTGGTTGACGAAGACAAGGTCCCGGCCCACGAGGTTGTGATCAAGGCTGACGACCCGGACTTCGACTTACGGACCCTGGTCGCCGCCCCAACCAACACGCCGGAAGACGCAGGCCCGTACATCACCTGCGGGGTGGTGCTCGGCTCTAACATGGACAAGACGATGAGTGACATCACTTGGACATATCATGTCGCTAGTCAAAAAAAGCCCAAATTTCCATAAAAAAAAGAGACTGGAACAAATTCCAGTCTCTTTAGTAGGCATTGACCTAGTCAAGAGCTTACTTGTCGCGACGACGTTCAGCAATGCGGGCACTCTTACCAGTCCGTTCACGGAGGTAGTAGAGCTTAGCACGGCGTACACGACCGTAGCGTACAACTTCGATCTTTTCCACCCGTGGTGAGTGAAGTGGGAAGGTCCGTTCAACACCAATCCCGTTACTGATCTTACGTACCGTGTAGGTAGCGGAGATGCCAGCACCGTGGCGCTTGATAACAACCCCTTCGAAGATCTGAACACGTTCGCGGGTCCCTTCAACGATGAGGGCGTGTACCCGAACGGTGTCACCGGCGCGGAAGGCCGGAATGTCACTGCGTAACTGACCAGCAGTTACCTTTTCGATCAATTGATTTTGACGCATAATATTTCTTTCCTTTCGCCGACATTCATTAATTCCCTTGGAACCAGCGGAATACCGTTTATGCGGCTTACATAGCCAACAACTAATGTACCATTTCTCCCGCTAAATTGCAAACGGAATTTAGCCCTTCTTAGCCAAGGTGGAGTGGCGAATCCCATACAAGAAGTAGACTAGCAGGCCGATGGCAAACCAACCGACCATCATCCACTTGGCATCGACGTTTAAGTTCCAAAAGATAACGGCCGAAAAGATCACCGATACCGCCGGCAAGATCGGGTAACCCGGCATCTTGAACTGGGCTTCGGGTAGGTCCTTCCCTTCGCGGCGCCGTAGGGCGTAAATCCCTAGCGAAACGAAGATGAAGGCCACCAAGGTTCCGGCCGACACCAGGGTTGCTAAGAAGGTGAAGGGGAAAATCGACCCCAAAATCATCGCCAACACGGTGATCGTCCACAGTGCCCGGTTTGGCACCCGCTTGGCGTCGACGTGACCCAAGAAAGACGGCAGGAGCCCGTCGCGGCCAAAGGCGTAAATTAGCCGTGAGGAGGCCAGTAAAATGGCAATCAAGGCCGAGAAGATCCCGATCAAGGCGACAACGGATAAGAGGTTGGCGGTCAGGTAGTGGCCAGACTCGCGCAAAGCCCAAGCAGCCGGTTCGGCATTGTTGGCGTAGCGTGAGTACTTAAACATCCCCACCAAGACCAGCGAAACGACGATGAAAAAGCCAGTCCCCAAAACTAAGGTGCCGATCAAACCACGCGGCATCGTCTTTTGGGGATTTTTGGTTTCAGCGGTATTGGCCGCGATTGCATCGAAGCCAACGTAGGCAATGAAGATCTGCGAGGCCCCGGCCATAATCCCGGTCCAGCCGCCAAACGTGGTCCCCGGCCGGTGTGCGGGAATAAAGGGGTGGTAATTTTGGGTGTGAATGGCCGTCGCCCCGACCACGATGAAGAGGATGATCACCAAGAGCTTAATGGCGACGATCGTGTTTTCGATCCGGGCAACCTGGTGGACCCCGTGAGATAAGAGCCAACCAACCGCTAAGATTGCGATGGCGGCGAAAATATCGACGTACGAACCACTAGCGGGGTTAAAGCCCCCGGTCAGGGCGGTGGGCAGCTTAATCCCAAACGAAGCGAGAAAGCCCTGCATGTAAGCCGACCATCCGGAGGCGACAAAGGCAACTGAGATAAAGTACTCGGCTAATAGGGCCCAGCCGGCTATCCAACCAAAGAATTCGCCGAACAAGACGTTCATCCAGGAAAAGGCCGAACCGGCAAAGGGCAGTACCGAGGCGGTTTCTGCGTAAGCCAGGGCCGACAGTCCGGCCCCGATGGCCGCCACGATGAAGGCTAACGGCACGGCCGGGCCGGTGTGTTCGGCGGCCACGATCCCGGGCAAGGTGAAGATGGCGGTTCCGACCACCATTCCGGTCCCTAGGCCAATTAAGTCGATGGTGCGTAGGGTTGGCTCCAGTTGGCCGTCCTTTAATTGGTAGACGCTGGGGTCCTCTTGTTTTAAGAGACGAGCGATTAATTTTTTCACGCTGGGCCCCCTACTTCGGTGCGTCCGGATCCAAGTCGAGCTTGAGGTCTTGCAAGATGATCTGTTGTTCCCGACTCAACTTGGCGGTTTTTAATAAATCGGGGCGCCGTTCTAGCGTTCGTTTCAAGGATTCACGCATCCGCCACTCCCGAATCTTTTCGTGGTTGCCGCTAGTCAAGACCTCTGGCACCTTCATCCCCCGGAAGTCAGCCGGACGGGTGTACTGCGGGTATTCGAGCAGCCCGTTGGAAAACGAGTCGCCCATCGGAGAAGACATGTTCCCCAACACCCCGGGAACAAAGCGGACGGTGGCGTCCACCATCACCATGGCGGCCAATTCTCCCCCGGTCAAAACGTAATCCCCCAAGGAGGCCTCGTCGGTCACCAGCTGGCGGATTCGTTCGTCATAGCCCTCGTAGTGACCGCAAATAAAGGTCAGATGTTCTTCTTGGGCCAGTTCCATGGCAAAGTCCTGGTCAAAGCGCCGCCCGGCCGGGTCCATCAGGATCACGCGGCCCTTGGGATAAGTGTCCTTGGTTTCTTGTTCAATGGCGTCCATGGCGTCAAAGATTGGCTGAGCTTGCAAAAGCATCCCGGCGCCCCCACCAAAGGGGGCATCGTCAACGTGACGGTGCTTGTCGGTGGTGTACTGGCGAAAATCAGTCACCTTAATATCAACAAAGCCATCGTCTTGGGCCCGTCCCACGATCGATTGACCCAACGTAGCGTCAAACATGTCCGGGAAGAGGCTTAAAATATCAATCCGCATTATTCCAATCCCTCCAAGAGTTCCACGATCACCTTGCCATCAGCTAAATCGACTTCTTTAACCACGTCATCGATCACCGGCAACAAGAGGTCGGTCTTTTGTTCACGGTCGACCACCCAGACGTCGTTAGCACCCGGGGCCAAGATTTCCTTGATCTTCCCCAGCACCCGGCCGTCAACGGTTTCCGCCGTCAAGCCGATGATTTGGTGGTAGTAGTACTGCCCCTCTTCTAATTCCGCTTGGTCTTGATCCGCCACCTTTAACTCGGCGTCACGGAAGTGTTGGACTTCGTTGATGTTATTGAACTGCTTAAACTTAACCAACACCAGCCCCTTGTGCATTCGGGCGTGTTCCACCGTCAATTCGACGGGCGCTTGATCCTTTTTCACCAGGTATAAAGTGGCACCATCGGCAAAGCGTTGGTCAACGAAGTCGGTGGTTGCGACCACCTTAACTTCCCCCCTAATGCCGTGGGTATTAACGATTTTTCCAACCGTATAGAGTTCCATTCGCTCGTTCCTCTTTCTTTTATCTACCTTAATGTAAAAAAACTCCCACAAAGGCTTGTGGGAGTTTTCTAATGACGGTGGTCATGAATGATCAGCCGAATTTTCTTGTCATTCACCCGCTTATCACGAGCCCCTTCGACAATGGTCCGCAAGGCTGCGGCAACGTGTCCTTGACGGCCAATCACCCGGCCAGTATCCGTAGACGCAACGGTCACCCGGAACTGATGGTAGCGAGAAGTATTTTCTTCTTCTACCTTGACCGCCTCAGGGTGTTTCACTAGCGGTGCCACTAAGGCAACCACTAGCCCCTTAAAATCAACCTCTTTCATGACCGATCACACCATTACTTCTTAGCGTACTTGGCTTCGTGGTACTTCTTCATAACACCGGCCTTTTGCAGCATGTTGCGAACAGTGTCGGAAGGTTGCGCACCCTTTTGTAACCATTCCATCACAGCGTCCTCGTCGAACTTAACTTGCTTTGGCGTGGTCAGCGGGTTGTAAGTACCAAGAGAAGTGATGAAGCGACCATCACGTGGTGAACGTGAGTCGGCAACAACGATCCGGTAGAATGGACGCTTCTTGGAACCCATCCGCTTTAAACGAATCTTGACTGACATAGTGACACCTCCTTAACCTTTTTTCTAACAGGTAATAATATACCAAGTTTTCCAAGGATTGTAAAGTAGTTTTTCTTGACAGCCTCGGAAATTTTTCTGGTTAACGGTTAGGCGCCCCTACGACGTTGCCTACTTAGCTTCACCTAGCTTACGCTTAACCAGGTCCGGGTCGGTCTTGCCGGGATTTAATTCGACTAACTTCCCAGCGCCGATGTAGATGACCCACTCGGCCAGGTTAACGATGTGGTCGCCGGCCCGTTCTAGGTTCCGAATAACGGTCATGTAGGTTTCCAGGGCTGGAATCGCCGCCTGGTTTTTCATCATCGCCGCTAAGACACGCTTTTGTTCGGTCACGTAAATCATGTCGACCTTCAAGTCCTGGTCCGCCACTTCGTAAGCCGCCTTTTCGTTGGTGTAAACATAAGCGTCCATCACCTTTTCCAGCATCTGGCGCACGATCTCAGTCATCTTTTCGATTTCTTTTTCGATCTCACCGTTGTGGTTTTTCTTGTCAAAGTTGATGGCGGAGCGGGCGATGTGGGTGGCGTAATCCCCCAACCGTTCGACGTCGTTAGAGGCCTTTAAAATCGAAATAATCTTCCGAAAATCGCTGGCCAACGGCTGTTGCAGGGCCATTAGCTTAAGGGCCCGCTTTTCCAGGCTGATTTCTTCGTCATTGATCTGGGCGTCCGTGGCCAACACTTCCCGGGCCAAGGCGCTATCGTGATCGGTAAAGGCCTTAGCCGCCTTGTAAATCTGCTCGGAAGCGTCGATCCCCATTTCCATAAAGCGGGTCCGCAGTTTCTTTAATTCTTCGTCAAAAATTACACCCATTGTTATTTCCCCCTTTAGCCAAACTTCCCGTTAAGGTAGTCATTGGTTGCTTGTTCGTGTGGATTCATAAAGATTTCCGTCGTTTGGTTAAATTCTATCAGCTTTCCTTGGTGCATAAAAGCGGTCCAGTCAGAAGCCCGTGAGGCCTGTTGCATGTTGTGAGTCACGATGATGATGGTGTAGTTTTTCTTGAGGTCCATCATCGTGGCTTCAATCTGGGTGGTTGAAATCGGGTCCAGGGCGCTGGTCGGTTCGTCCATCAAGATGATCTCGGGCCGGGTGGCCAGCGTCCGGGCGATGCATAGCCGCTGTTGCTGACCCCCGGAAAGAGAAAGGGCGCTGACCTTCAAGCGGTCCTTAACTTCTTCCCACAAGGCGGCCTGCTTTAAACTCTCTTCGACCCGCTGGTCTAGCACCTGACGATCCTTTTCACCGGTCAAACGCAAGCCGTAGATGACGTTTTCGTAAATCGACATCGGGAACGGGGTCGGTTGCTGAAAGACCATCCCGATCTCTTGGCGGACCTTGTAGACGTTAACCTTGGGTTGGTTGATGTCGACGTCATGAAAGAGAATTTGCCCGGTGACGTTGGCAATCCCATCGTTCATCCGGTTAATGCTCCGCAAGAGGGTCGACTTCCCGGACCCCGAGGCCCCGATCAAGGCCGACACCTGATTTTTCTTGAACTTCATTGAGACGTTGTGAACGGTCGGTTCGGCCCCGTAGGCCACGGAAACGTCCTTTAATTCAAGTGCAATGTTTTCTTCCATTACTGTTCCTCCTTATTGACGGAAGTGCTTAGCAACCAGGCTACCGGCGAAGCGGGCCAAGAGGTTGAATGCCAAAATGGCTAGGATTAAGACGGCGGCGGCTCCGGCCGAGACCGCCGTTGCGTCTGGAACCAGTCCCTCGGTGTTGAGCTTCCAGATGTGGACGGCTAGGGTTTCGGCCGGGCGCATCGGGTTTAGAAAACTCGTTTGACTGAACGGGTTCCAGTTGCTGTAAGAAACGTTGATCGAGCTCTGCCCGGCCGTGTAGATTAAAGCGGCGGCCTCCCCGAAGATCCGGCCGGCCGATAAAATCGCCCCGGTCATGATCCCCGGCAAGGCAGCTGGCACCACGATCCGGGTTGTCACCCGCCACTTGGCCATCCCCAGCCCCAGACCCGCTTGGCGTTGCAAGAAGGGCACCTGAGACAGGGCGGTTTCACACGAACGGGTCAACAACGGTAAGTTAATGATCGTCAAAGCGAGTGCCCCGGCCAACAGGGAGAAATCCATCTTCCACTGCAACACGAAGACCAGGTACCCAAACAAGCCAACTACCACCGATGGCAATGACGAAAGGACTTCGATTGCCAACCGCAGGGTATTGGTGAGCCGGTTTTGCGGCGCGTACTCACTCAGGTAAATGGCCGCCCCCAAGGACAACGGCACCGAAACGATCAGGGTTAAGACGACTAGGTAAAAGGAGTTAAAGAGCTGGTCGCGAATCCCCCCGCCGGCCGTAAAGTAACTGGCCGGGCTGGTCAAGAAGTGCCATGAAACGTGGGGCAACCCAATCGCCAGCAGGTAAACCACCAGGGTTAACACGATCAGGCTCACAATGGCGGCAAAGAAAAGGATCACGCCGGTTGCCAACCGGTCACTTTTTTGTGGGTTCATGCTAGCCCTCCTTATTGCGGTTGACCAGGCGCATGGCCAGGTTGAAGAACAGTGACATCACTAACAGTACCAGGGCCAGGGACCACAGGGCATCGTTGGCCGCGGTCCCCATGACCGTGTTCCCGATCCCGGTGGTCAAGACCGAAGTCAGGGTGGCCGCCGAGCTCATCAGGCTGGTTGGCATAATCGAGGCGTTCCCGATCACCATTTGGACCGCCAGGGCTTCCCCAAAGGCGCGGGCCATCCCGAAGATCATCGCCGTCAAGACTCCCCCGGTCGCGCTCGGTAAAATGGTCCGGTAAATGGTCTGCCACCTGGTCGCCCCGAGGCCCCGCGAGGCCATCCGGTAGGATTCCGGTACCGCTAGCAGGGTGTCGATCGTCATCGAGACCATCGTCGGGACGATCATCAAGAACAAGACGACCGTGGCCGCTAGCATCCCAAACCCGGTGCCGCCAAACCACTGGCGCAAGACCGGGATGATCACCGTCAAACCGACGAACCCGTATACAACTGACGGGATCCCGACCAACAGTTCAATCACCGGCTGGGTGACCTTGCGGAAGGTGGCTGGCAAAATTTCCGTTACCGCTAACGCTACCATCAGGGCTAATGGCAGGGCTACGACCCCGGCCATCATCGTCACCCCAAAGGAGGTTACAATCATCGGCAGGGCGCCGTAAAAGCCCTTCTTCGGTGACCAATCGGTACCGGACAAGAAGTCCCACACGTTGACCCCGTACTTAAAGAACAAAGACAGCCCCTTGCTGGCTAAAAAGACCAGGATGGTCACCACCAGCAAGCCAATCACGGTGATCGACAGGGTCGTCAACACCCGCCCTAGCCGCTCCTGATTGGTTTCCTTGGAGGGACCAGTTAATCGCTTTTCCCAATCGTTCATTACTTCTCTCCAATCTTTGTGACGACCCCGTTAGCATCCCGTTGGACCTTCATATCGTGAATCGAGATGTAGCGGGCTTCTTTGACCAAGTGGGATTGAACATCGCTGGACTGCAGGTACTTGATGTAATCCAAGGTCGCCTTTTTGGCGTGTTTAGTGGTGTACATGTGCTCATAAGACCACAGTTTCCACTTGTTATCGCTGATGTTCTCACTGGTGGCGATGACGTGGTCAATCGTCAGGGCTTTGACCTGGTCATTTAAATAGGCCGAGGAAACGTAGGAAATAGCTCCGGGGACGTTAGAAACAATTTTCTTAACCGTCCCGTTGGAATCTTGTTCCTGGGCCTTCATGGTTTCCTGCCCGTCCATCACCACTTGCTCGAAGGCCAGCCGGGTCCCGGAACCGGAGGCCCGGTTGATAACGGTGATTTTTTCGTCCGGGCCACCGACCTCTTTCCAGTTAGTAATCTTACCGGCAAAAATATCGCGTAGCTGGCTCATCGATAGGTTGTCCACCCCTAATTTAGGGTTCACAATCGGGACAATCCCGGTCACGGCCACAATGTGGTCAACCAACTTGTTGGCGTCAATCCCGTTTTGCTGGGCGGCAAAAACGTCGGAGCTCCCGATGTCAACGGCGCCGGCCTGAACCTGGGATAAGCCGGTCCCCGAGCCCCCACCCTGAACGGTGATGTTAACGTCCGGGTTGGTCTTATTAAAACCAGGGATCGCCGCTTCTGCCAAGGGTTGCAAGGCCGTTGAACCCACGTCAGTCACCTTGGTGATGGTGGCGCCATTGCCCCGAGCGGAAAACCAGCCCCAACCGAGCAAGAGCACCAATATGACCCCAAGGCCCCCAATGATCTTCTTCATTATCAAAATCCTCTCGTTTGGCTTACAACCATCACCCTAGGCGGCAAATCGGCCGATTCCCCCCCGCCGGTCAAGCTTAGTGCTATAATGACAATTGTAAACTTTTCTTAGTCCAACTCTGGGCGCCCTGCCTAACCGTGCCGGGTTACGCGACGCCTCGGGGGCTGACGGGTGCCGGCCATCCGCCCTCGCATTTCTACTATAATTTAACAAGGCCATGTAAACCTTCCACCTTCATCGTGTAAAGCTTTTGTAAATTCAGGAGGGAACGATCATCAAAAACTTTCTGCTCATGACTAAGGATCAAACCTTTGCGACCGATTTAGCCCACTTTTGCCACCACCAGCACTGGGACCTCGACCGGGTCACCACCGCCACCGCCCTGGTGGTTAACCTCGAGCAAAACTCCTACACCGGTATTTTGTGGGACCTGGCCGCCACCAACTTAGACACCACCATCGCCACCATGACCCTGATCCGCCACCAGCAAAACGGCCCGCTACTGGTTTTCTCACCCAACCTCGATGACCGGCAGCGGCGCAAGCTTTTCCGTGCCAAGGTCGACGACGTATTGGAAAAAGACCTCGCCCACGACGTTTTACGACCACTAATCGAACAACGCTGCTGGCTTTACCAACACGCCACGGTGGCCAATGAAGACGCCACCACCAATGATGATGACGATGAACCAATCATTGAAGACCGGATCAAGATCGGCGACTGGGAAATCGACCCCAAGAAGGTCCGGGTCACCAAAGCCGGCCAAGAGGTTAGCCTGACCCGCAAGGAATTTCAACTCTTAGCCTTTTTGGCCGACCACCAGGGCCAAGTCTTGTCCCGCGAGCAACTGCTTAACGGGGTTTGGGGCTACGATATCTTGGGAAGCTCGCGCATCGTGGACATCCACGTTTCCCACCTCCGCGACAAACTAGAGGACGATTCGCAAAAGCCCGTCCACCTAACGACCGTCCGCGGCTTTGGCTATAAACTGGAATAAAAAAACGCTCCCCCCGTGGCGAGCGTTTTTTGTTTGGCTTAATTTCTTCCGTAAAGTTCATCATATGACGAGTTCAGTTCTTCTCGTGCTTGTTCCCGATCCGTACCAGTCAAGCCATAATTGGCGAGCCATTCCCCGGCTTCTCCTTCGTCATTAGTTCCAGCAAGGATATATGACTTGTAACTATCAACCCAGACCGGCTTGAAAGTGTGACCGGCAATCGTGTAGGTCTTATTCAACGCTTCCTGGCTAACACTGGCCGAATCAGAACTGGCGCTGCTCGTCGAACTGGCCCCATCCCGTTGCTGGGCGTTCGTCGTCCCAGTGGCAATCAACTGGTCTAAGGTGTCCTTGTACTGCCCGTATTCCTTAGCCAACCCGGCCTTGATGTAGGTGACACTAGCGTTCTTCTCCCCCATCCCACTGCTGGTTGCAGTATCATAGGTAACTAAGACGTCGTTGTTATTGACGGTCATGGTCGTACTGTGACCCCCGAAGTCGACTGAAAACTTGTTGCCCTTTTGGTACCAGTTCATCCTGTCGGCATTGCTCTGCAGGTTGGCCATTCCTTGCCCGTCGAGTTTTTCATAGGCCATCATGGCGTATTCGGCATCCGTGTAGGTTTGCTGTTGGCTACTGCTGGACGCGCTGGACGTTGCAGTGGCTTTTGACGTCTGACTAGAACTGGCCTGCGCCTGCTTAGTTGAACTTGAAGCACTGTTTGTCTTTTGGTGCCCAGACGGTGTGCTCCCACACGCCGTCAATCCCAATGCGACCACCGTTAGCGTTCCCAATAAGAGTGTTTTTTTCATGCTAATTCCTCCCAAAACCAAACTCCTCTGCGTTTTCCCCTATTCTAACTGGTGATCACTTGATTAACAAGTTGTCTAGTAGACGATTTGGTCTGGGTCCGGTTAGTCCACCATGAAGTCAAACAGGTCCTCCCAGTTCCCGTCGATATCCAGTTGTTCCAACTACTTGACTAGCTCCGCCATCGCCGGATCATCCTTGGCTAACTTACGGTACTTTTCCAACCGCTTCAAGAATTCGGCCCGGCGCGCGGCCTTGGCAAAGAGGTCAGCGGTGACGCGTTTTTGCGCTTCCTTAATAGTGGCCGAACTAGGCGTGAAGGTGGCAAAAACCTCCTTGATCTTAAAGGAAAAGCTTGCCTCCGGTTTGTCGACGATTTCAATTACCACGGCCGGTAAAATCTTCTCAGCTTCACCGTGCGCTTGAAAAGGTACTAGCACCCAATCGCCCAGCTTGAGGTCTTCCCCCTTATACATGGGGGTAAATACCAAGTGAAAAGATGCCGAGAAGACCTTGCGGGTCTTCCCCCTTATACATGGGGGTAAAGCCCTGGCGCGGGAAGTCCTTGAGCCCGGCGCCATCTTGTTTCAGATTAGCGACCAGTAAGTCACGGTAGTCATCGGCGTCTGATTGTAGTGTCACTTTTACTAACATTTTCCATTCCTCCTTTCATTCTCTATTATTACAGACGACCTGGACGTATTTTGTCGTTAAGGTAGATTGCAACAATTAATCGAATTTTTCGGACAAGTCACCAAAGAAGACTTGG
>OLQI01000807.1_pt1 | contig 25151 bp, 23 predicted proteins | sample 1672171 | NCBI WGS metagenome assembly OLQI01 (sample SAMEA3136655, study PRJEB25190) | human gut metagenome
GCGCCGCCGGCGGGATAGAGTGGCGCGTTCGGCTGATTTTGCGGTAGCGCTAACATCCGCGACTGGGTGCAGCAGAACGTCATCGGCTTCGGCGACAGCGGCCAGCTCATAAACGACGACGCCACGGGCAGGAAGATTCTGCGGCGGGCGGGCGAAGTGCCCTCCAGCTTCGAGCCCTTCATGCTCTACACCGGATCGTCCACGCAGGTCATCCTCTCGTTCACCTACCACACCACCGTGAAGGTGTCGAAGTCCGCATCCCAGTCCTGGGCGGCAGACGACCCCGACTACACGCTGGCGGGGGCCGTCTACGGCATCTACCGCACGCGGGCCGACGCCGAGGCTGACCGCAACCGGCTGACGACGATAACCACCGATGCGAGCGGCGCGGGGGAGTCGGGCAGCCTCGGAGCCACCCGCGACACCTTCTACGCCAAGGAGGTGCGCGCCTCCTCCGGTTACGTGCTCGATGGCAACGTCTACGAGGTGGGCCCCGGCAACGATTACACGTTTGCGTCCGCAGAGCCTCCCATAACCGTACGGCTTGTGCTCAAGAAGTTCGACGCCGAGACGGGGCACGGAAGCCCGCAGGGCGACGCCACCCTCGACGGGGCGCTCTACCAGGCGAGCTACGAGCGGGGCAGCGGCACCGAGACGGTCAAGGGCGAGACCGTCGGCGCCACCGTGGTGTTCGAGGGCATCCCCCTCGGAGACATCGAGGTGCGCGAGCTCGACCCGTCCGGCGGCTATCTGCTCGACCGAGACGCGCACCGCATCCGCGTGACGGCAGACATGGCCCAGGGCGCCTCCCCTGTCATCGAGGTGCAGCCCGAAGGCGAGTTCGGCGAGGACGTGCAGCGCGGCGGCATCCTCATCGGCAAGGGCGACGCGGAGCGCTACGGCCACGAGGACGGCACGTTCTGGAACTACGCCCAGGGAGATGCGACCTTCAAAGGAGCGGAGTTCACCGTGTACAACCGCTCCGAGAACCCCGTCTGGCACGACGCGAACGGGGACGGCCGCTTCCAGGAGTCCGAGCTCTTCGCGCCCGGCGAGGCCGTCATGGCCATCGCGACCGAGTACAACGAATCGCTCGACGCCTGGACGGCAACCACCGGCGCACGAGCTCTTCCCTTCGGCACCTACGAGGTGATCGAGGCGAAGGCCCCCGTCGGCTACACGCGCGAGGGCATCTTGAGCCATGTCATCGAGATCCGGGAAGACGGCCAGTTCGACCAGCTCGTCGAGGCCGACGGCATGCTGAACGAGGTGGTGCGCGGAGGCGTCCAAGTTGAGAAGGACGACCTTGAGCTCGGTAAGAGCGAGGCCCTGGGAGGAGCCGATCATTCCGCGCTCGATGCGGAAGGGTACCTCGGCAGCTCCCTTGAAGGCATCCAGTTCACGGTCGTGAACGCATCCGAGCACGGCGTCATGGTGGAGGACACCTACAGGCCCAAGGGCACCGTCGTGGCCGTGATCGAGACTGCTTGGAACCCCGAGAAGGGAGCCTACACCGCCCAGACCGCATCCGACACGCTGCCTTACGGAACCTATTCGATAGCCGAGACGGCCACCAACGACAGCTATCTGCTCACTGACGGCGTTCCCCGCACCTTCGAGGTGCGCGAGGACGGCAAGACCGTTACATGCGACCGCGAGGGCGACGCCCTGCTCTGGCGCGACCAGGTAGTGCGCCACGACGCCCACCTGCAGAAGAAGGGCTCGATCCTCGGCAGCAAGCTCGCTCACGTTCCCTTCCTCATCACCAACGTGACCACGGGAGAGGCGCATGTCGCCGTGACCGACCGCAACGGCATGCTCAACACCTCCTCCGAATGGAGGAGCCGCCAGGATGCGGTGAACGCGAACGACAAGCTGCTCGACGAGGACTATATCGACACCGCCGACGTGGTGGAGGGCTCCGGCATCTGGTTCGGCCAGGGCGAGGACGGATCGGCGGCGGAGCCCGATGACAAGCTGGGTGCCCTTCCCTTCGGCGAGTACCGCATCCGGGAGCTCCGCTGCGAGGCGAACGAGGGCTACGCCCTTTGGGAAGACACCTTCAACGTGAACCGCGACACCACGGCCACCGGCTTCGACATCGACCTGGGCACGGTGGACGACCAGCCCATCCCGCTGCTCGCCACCGAGGCGACCGACAGGACCGACGGAGACCACGCGCTTTCGCCCGAAGGCACCGTCACCGTCGTCGACGAGGTAACCTACGCAAACCTCGTGCCGGGCAAGACCTACACGGTCAAGGGCACCCTCATGGACAAGACGACGGCACGTCCGCTCGTCGTAAACGGCTCTGAGGTCACGTCCGAGAAGGAGCTCGCCCCCATCGCGCCCTTCGGGTACGTGAAGGTGGAGTTCACTTTCGACGCATCCGCGCTCGCGGGCAAGGAGATCGTCGCCTTCGAGAGCCTTGAGCACGAGGGCATCGAGGTAGCGGCGCACGCGGACATCTACGACGAGGGGCAGACCGTGAAAGTGGAGCCTAATCCCGAGATCGGCACCATCGCGACCGATGCGGCCGACGGCGACCACGAGGTTTCGGCCGACTCCACCGTTCGCATCGAGGACCAGGTGTTCTACGCGGGGCTCGTTCCCGGTGATAACTACGCCATCAAAGGCATCCTGATGAACAAGGCAACGGCCGCTCCTGTGACGGTCGGCGGGAACCCGGTGGAGGGCGAGGTGCAGTTCACTCCCGAGAAGGCGAACGGCTTCGAGACCGTGGCCTTCGAGTTCGACGGCACCGGCTTCGAGGACACCGACATCGTTGTCTTCGAGACGCTGTACCGCAACGGCGAGGCCGTCTTCGAGCACAACGAACTCGACAACGTGAACCAGACGGTGCGCATGACCGAGCCCGCGCCCGAAATCGGCACGACCGCGACCGACGCGGACGACGGCGACCACGAGGCCGTGGCGGACGATGATGTGACCATCATCGACGAGGTTCGCTACGAGAACCTTGAGCCCGATCGCGAGTACGTGCTGACCGGCACGCTCATCGACAAGACGACCGCCGCTCCCATCGAGATGGACGGGCTGCCCCTGGCGAGCATGGTGGCGTTCACTCCCACAGAGCCGAACGGCTCGGTGGAGGTCACGTTCTCCTTCGACGGAAGCGGGCTCGCCGAGCACCGCACGGTGGCCTTCGAGAGCCTTGCGCTCGACGGGGACGTGGTGGCCACGCACGAAGACATCGAAGACGAGGGCCAGAGCGTCGACCTCGTGGAGAAGCCCAGTCCCGGAAACCCCAAGACCAGCCTCGCACAGACGGGCGACACGAACAAGGTCCTCCCGCTCGTGTGTCTTGCGGTAGTGGCCGCATTGGCAGCGACGCTGGCCGCGCTGCGCGAGAAGCGCCGCAATCATGCCGACGATGAGACCGAAAGTGAGGAGAAGAAGGAGGGTTCAGAAGAGGAGGACAGCAAGGACGAATGAGCCTGCGATAGCGAATAGAAGCCTCTCCCAAAGCGAGCGCCCCGCAGATGCAGGGCGCTCATCGGTTTTATGCAAGCGAAAGGCTAATGCTGCGCCCGGTCGATGCTCCGCGCCGTCGCCTCGGCAACGTCATCCACTATCTCTTGGGTCACGAAGCTGCGAGGATCCGTTCTCAAGGCAACGCAAAGCTTAAGGAATTCGTCCACGCGCATCTCTCGTTGCCCATTGAGCACATACCAGAGGCGTTTCTTGTCAATGTTGGTGCGACGCGACAGCTCGGCGACGCTCATCCCCCTTGCTAGACGAAGCTGCGAAAGCCGTTCGTATGCCTGGACTTGTTCTTGTGACAACTTTTTTCTGCAATATCATCTTTGTCATCGCTAACTCGTGCGAATCTTCTGTCTCATATTCTTCACGGAGGTCAGCACCATCGCTGCCGCTACGAGCAAGACGAGCAGATCCGTCAGAACGCAGGCGAGCCATACTCCTTGGATCCCCGAGCCGGTGACCATCGGCACGAGCAACACCATGGGCACGAAGAGCACCAGCGGACGCGCCATGGTGAGCACGGCCGCCTTGCCTCCCTCGCCGACAGACTGCAGGAACGTGATGGCCATGATCATGATGCCGTACAAGAAGAATGGGGCGAAGAAAAGACGGAAGTTGTCCACTCCCATAGCAACAAGGCTCGGATCGGTGATGAACCATGAGAGCAATACCTCGGGAGCGAGCATCGCCGGCACCCAGAACACGAAACACAGGGCTGTGGCTCCGAGGCAGAACATAGCCAGGATGCGCTTGACTCGCGCGTAGTCTCCTGCGCCATAGTTCGTGCCGATAGCCGGCTGCAGGCCGTTGCTCATGCCCCACAGGGGTATGAAGGAGAACGCCTGGATGCGCAGGGCCGCGCCGAAGATCACCTGCCACTCGGCTCCTCCCCAATAGGCTGCGGCGCGGTAGATGACCGCCTGCTGCACGAGGTTCAGCACCTGCATGAGCATGGCGGAAACGCCGACCTTCAGAACTTCGGGAAGCACGTCTCGGTTCAATGCGATGCGATGGATGCGAGCCACCTTTTCCCTCTTGGCGAACCACCAGAGCATGACAGCGCCTTGGACGAACTGCGAGAGCACCGTAGCCGCTGCCGCTCCCTCAAGCCCAAATCCCGCATCACGCAGCAAAAGGATGAAGATCGGCGACAGGACCATGTTCAGCACTGCGCCTCCGCCCATGATGAGCATCGCGCGGACCATGTCGCCCTCGCCGCGCATCACCATGTTGGAGCTTTGGGCGAAGTTGACGAACAGGCTTCCGCAGAAGATGACGCGAAGGTAGGTCGTGGCGAGATCGAGCATTTCCCCTTCGGCTCCCGTGAGCGACAGGAGGGGTCCCGCGAATGCGATGCCGAGCGCCATCACGATCGCCGACAGGATGAGGTTCATCGCTATGAGATTTCCCATGATGCCGTCCACGGTGTTCTGGTCGCCGGATCCGATTGCTCGGGACAGGACGGAGGCGGAACCCATGCCGATAAGGCATGCGATCCCCGAATTGATGAACGTAAAGGGGTAGGCGATCGATACTGCCCCCATGGCATCGGTGCTTATGAGCTGCCCTGCGTAGATCGCGTCGACGAACGTATAGAGGCCGATGACCACCATGCCGACGATGGCGGGAAGGCTGAGAGACACCATGAGCCGCCCAGACGAGGCGGTAAGCAGGAAGTTCTTGCGGTCGCTCTTCCCAGCCATATCAGCTCACCTCCGCAAGGCTCTTGCGAGGAGCGCCGAGCGACCAGTCGGCGCTTTCGTTCTGCAGGCGGACCATGCGAGCGAAGAGGCCGTCGGCATCAAGAAGCTCTTGCGGCGCTCCTTGCTCGGCCACTCGTCCCTTGTCCAGCACGACGATCTTGTCGGCGTTCATGACCGTGCGCATGCGATGGGCGATTACCATGACCGTCTTGCCTGCGAGCAATCGGGAGAGGGCTTGCTGTACCTGGGATTCGTTCTCCACATCGAGAGATGCGGTGGCCTCGTCCAGAAGCACGATGGGGGCATTCTTCAGCAGTGCGCGAGCTATGGAGATGCGCTGGCGCTCGCCCCCGGAGAGCCTGCTGCCGTTCTCGCCGATCATCGTCTGGTAGCCGTCTGGCAGCTTGCGCACGAACTCGTCGCAGTTGGCAGCGCCCGCAGCGGCCAGCACTTCATCGTCGGTCGCGTCGCGCCTGCCGAGGCGAATATTCTCCATCACCGTGTTGTCGAAGAGCACCACCTCTTGGAAGACCTCGCTGTAGTCGCCAAGCAGCGTCTCAGGGTCAACGGTAGACACATCCACGCCTCCCACGAGAATACTTCCCTCATCGACATCCCAGAAGCGGGCAGCCAACTTCGCGGCCGTGGACTTCCCGGAACCCGAGGGCCCCACGAGCGCCGTTACCTCGCCTTTGCGAGCCGTGAAGGTAACATCGGCGAGCACAGGCTTGCCATCGTCGTAGGAGAAGCAGACCGACTCGAAGGCGATATCGTGCCCATCAGGGGAAAACGTCATCGCCCCGGTTTGGGCCGGTTCGCCCTCGATGGCCCGCATTCGATCCAGAGATAGCCGCATGTCGATGAGCTCGGCGATGGACTGCAGCACGAGGCTGATGGGGTCGTAGAGACGCGTGACGACCAGCATGAAGCAGAAGAACACCATGAGGTCGCACGATCCCGCTGCCATGAGCATGGCGCCCACGAGGACGGTGCTCGCGACGCCCAAGCGCAGCAGGGCCTGCGTCGAGCACACGGCGGCACCTACGGTAAGCTCGGTGGACAGCTTGGCCTGCTCGTAGTCGTCCACGTCGTGTCCGAGCCGGTCGAGGAATGATTCGACCTGGTTGAGGGAGCGAACCTCACGGTTCCCCTCTAGGTATTCCTGGATGTCACCCGCCAGGGCAAGCGCGCTCGCATTCTTGCGCGCCACCCTGCGCTGCTGGATGCCGGTAGTGGCAAGCACGATGCCGACGGCCACCGGGATGGGCCAAAGCGATGCCAGGGCGAGCCGCCAATCGAAAAAGAAGAGTGCCACCGCGCAGACCGCCGTGGACAGGGTCGTGCCGAACAGCTGCGGCATCGTATGGCTGAACAGGCGCTCCTGGTCGGCCGCGTCCTTCATGATGACCGTAGTGAGGTCGGCCAGGTCGCGTTTGCCGAAAAAGGACAGGGGAAGCATGCGCAGCCGCTCCGCCAGGCCGATGCGCTTGCGCGCGCTTTCCTCATAGACGGCCCCGTAGGCAGCATCGTATTCCCAAAACTGGGTGGCGAAGACGAGCGCCACCACGGCTGCGATACCTAAGAGATAGGGACTAAGCGCCGGCAACGGTGTGGTGGGGTCCTCCAAATGGGCCAGGAACTCACCGGTGACAAGGTAGAATATGACGATAGGCGCCATGAGCACCAGGTTCGCCAACGCGCTCACGAGCGCGCCTTTGCGCAGGGCCGAAGCGCCCTCTTCGGTCAGTGCGAGCTTCTCACGCAGCATGGGTCTCGCCCCTTTCGATCTTCCATTGGGCCGCCTGGTTGTAATCGGCCCACATGCGGGCATACAGGCCGCCCGTCTCCAGCAGCTCCTTATGGGTTCCCTGCTCTACCACCGACCCATCGTCGAGCACGGCGATGCGGTCGGCGCCCACGACGGTCGAGAGTCGATGGGCGATCATGAGCACGGTCTTTCCCTTGGTCAGGTGGGCGAGCGCCCGCTGTATGAGCGCCTCGTTCTCGGGGTCGGCGAAGGCGGTGGCCTCATCGAGGACGATCACGGGTGCATCCTTCAAGATGGCGCGCGCCAAGGCCACGCGCTGGCATTCTCCGCCAGAGAGGAACACGCCATCGCTTCCGACGCGAGTCGCAAGGCCGTCGGGGAATTTCGCGAGTATGTCGTCGCACTGGGCGGCCCGGGCCGCTGCCGCAACCTCCTGATCGGTGGCACCGGGGCGGCCGAGCCGAATGTTGTCCGCGATAGTGCCCTTGAACAGGCGGTCGTTCTGGAACACGAAGGCCACGGTGTCCATGAGCTCTGCGGTGGGCACTTGCCGCACATCGGCACCACCCACCAGCACGCGCCCGCGCTCCACGTCCCAAAAGCGCGGGATGAGGCTCGCCGCCGTGGTCTTCCCCCCGCCCGAGGGGCCCACCAGCGCCACGGTGGCCCCGGCCGGGATGGCAAGGGTCACCCCGTCGACGGCGGCCGCATCCGTCCCCGGGTAGGTGAACGTCGCGTCCTCCAGGCACACAGATGCATCGGCCGGATGCTCCGCGCTTTCAGGCGATGCTTCGGTCAGGGGCGATACGGCCAGCACCTCCATGACGCGGCGCATCGAGTCCTCGGCCATCATCACGGCCTCGGAGGAGTACATCACCTTGCTCATCATGCTGGTGGTAAGAGCAGAAAAAACTACGTAGAACAGGAAGTCAGTGAAGAAGAGGCCGAAGTCCGACGCATGGTAAGCCAAGAGGATGGCAGCCGGCACGAGCACAGCGAAGGTCCCGTTGATGGCAGTGAGCTGAACGACCTGCGGCATGCGGCAGGAGCGCACGTAGTTGGTAGCCATGTCGCGGTAATCAATAATGGCCTCGTGGAATGCGCGAAAAGAATGAACCGTCTGCTGAAACACCTTTACTACAGGGATTCCTCGCACGTACTCGGTGGCCGCGGTACTCATACGGTTCAGGGCGTTCTGGTACAAAGCCATGAAATGACGGCCGCCGCCTTCCACCTCGCGTCCCATCATCCACCACATGGCAAAGAACGAGACGACCACAGGAATAAGGCATACGAGCCCCATAACCCAATCAAAGGAAAAGATAGCCACAAGAAATGCCACAGGAGCGGTGAGCGATGCGACGAAGTCGGGTGTCTTGTGGGCGATAACATCCTCGGTTTGTCCCGCGCAACCGTCGATGACGCGGCGCAAATGACCCGATGCATTCGCATCGAAATAACCCAAAGGAACGCGCGCCACATGGGCAAGACACTGCTTACGCATGTTGGCAGCAACGCGAAAAGCTGCCGTATGAGTAAGCATGAGTGCGCCGTAGTAAACAGCAAATCCCAAAAGCGCCGCTCCAAAAGCAAGCCATGCCCAAAGCGTTGCATCTGCCGCCAGCTCCCAATGAGGAGCTACAGCTATGAAATCGCGTATTACAAACCACACTAATACGAGAGGCACCACGGTAAGCACACCATTTAGAGCTGCCAGAAACGTGCCAATGAAGGCCAATTTGCGGCGTGGCCCAGCAAAGCGCAGAAGAGCCAGCACGGCTTTTATGCCCGTGGGTGTCTCTGGCGATTCACCTGGAACGTCCGCAGATAGTACTTCCGAATCCAAAATTCCTCCTTATTGCTAAATCGCTAATAGCTAATGAGGCACATTTTCCAACCGGCAAAAGGGTTGGATCGAAAGGGCGAACGCCGTCCGAAGAGACGCGAACGAATGCTAAAGCGCAAACAGAAAATGCCGTTTAGCGGAGAATTCATCCAGTATTCATGGAGTAAAATAGTAAAAGTTTCATTTAGCTAACATTCTCGATTACCATAATTACGTTCTAAGATGTCTGTTTAAGACGTAAGACCCTCGGGAAAGCATCGCGAGCAGATGCCTCATTTCTGTCATGGCAACCATAATCTCCGTATGCAAAACCCAAGAAAGGAGACAGCCGTGGTTGCAGATGTTGCGCCTCATATGCAAACGTTTTTCGTTCCGCAGATGGAACAACTCGGATTAGTGGAGAGAGAGTCTCGGTTTGGCTCCTTATCCACTGTTGAGGCCGATTGGGGGCATGGAATGCTTTGGGCTCACAGCTTAGGAGACAAGTGTCTCTACACATTCCATGACATGCATCTATCAGATGCTGTGAGCTTGACGGAATATACGGACGACTACATTTGCATTGCCTCAATGACAAGCCATTCGGCAAAGATGTGTCCCGTTGACAAGACCTACTTCAAGGAGCGGAACACTGTCTCCTACGAGCAGGAGGGACAGGCCGGTGTCAAATATGAGCTAAATGCCGGGGAACGCCATCGCTCCTTTACGTTCTGCTTCGCCCCCGAGTTCTTCGACGAGCTAGAAGGCCTAACCGATGACGAAAAGGAAAGCCTCGTACAATTCCTCGCCAGCCAAGATGTCAACACTCATGCACCCGAGGTTGTGCGTGCGCTGGAAAGCCTTGGACCCGAATGGGCGCACAAGGCGGGCGGCGACTGTTTTTGCCGGGCGAAGCTGAACGAGATACTTGCCGTATCGCTCTGCGAGGCCTGCAACCAAAACGAAGGCATGTCGCGAGCGATAAGTGACGAGAATCGCCGTCTTGCCCGCGAAGCGCAGATGATCATAGATAGCCACTATGCGGAGGCAGTAACGCTTCAATCCCTTGCCAAGCAGCTCTATGTGGGGAAAACGCGCCTGTGTGGGGTGTTCAAGAAGGAATACGGTTGTTGCGTGGCAGAATATCTGCGCGACAAGCGTATATCCAAGGCGAAGGAGCTGCTTGCCAATACTTGCTCCAGCGTCGGAGAAGTAGGGCACATGGTGGGCTACTCCCACCAGAGCAGCTTCGCTGAAGCGTTCCGCCGTGAATGCGGCGTTACCCCCTCTCAATGGCGCAACTGCCCGCTTCGCTGATCTCCTAGCAATTGCACACGAAGTCATTCTAGCTGCCTCCCTTTAGGAGGGCGTTCGCGGTTTTTCGCGATAGGTTCAAAGTGTTGTCATCGTAGGAAAATCGCCTGTGTATTCTCCCTATACTTCTGATGCCAAACAGGAAAAGAGTGTGTCAGTGTGGCATTTCATAGACGTTATCATTTATAAGGAAGTATAGGACACATAGTGGAGGAACAGTGTAGTTGCACCGGGTCGCTAGAGGCTTCGACTTGGACATATAGCGCAAGAGAGACAGAGGGCCTAGCTAGGCCTCAGTCAAGAACGAAAGGACTACGATCGAGACGCAGAATAGACCCTCGCGTCTCCATCGTCGTGCTCGTCCTCCTGAACGTCATCGCTTTTGCCGCTGCTTCCCGATGGATCCTCCTTGGGGCAATCGCCATGGACACCGTGCTTCTGGCTTGGTGCGGCAAGCCCAAGATTGCCCTTTACTGGCTCTTGGGCTATGCAGCTATGAACGCGATCTGCTACACATGCATTGCCGCAGGGCCGACATTCAGCCCCTTCGGAGCGTGTTTCCTCTACATGAGCAAGATCATCCCCGCCGCTATGTTCGCCTCGGCGATGATCTCCACCACGCATACAGGAGAGCTTGCCTACGGCCTTCAGTCTTTCGGCATTCCGAGCCGCGTCACAGTTGCAACCTGCGTGGCGCTGCGCTTCTTCCCAGCCATCGGGAGGGAGGCCCGCTCGGTGCGGGAAGCCATGGCGCTGCGCAACGAACGGTTTTCTCTTGCGCGAACGTTTCAACATCCCGGTGAGCTCTTCGAGTGTTTCATCGTTCCTTTCATCCACCGGATCTCTATCGTCGCGGATGAGCTCGGCGATGCCATAACGTGCAGAGGTGCCGACACCTCGCGTAGGCGCACAAGCTATTACGATATGCGGTTAGGTGTGGCAGATTACATCGTTTTGCTGGGGCTCGCGATACTACTCGCGCTAACCATCGCGAGCCGAATAGGATGACCATGGACGCTGCCATCGTATTGGAAGACGTTTCCTTCCGATATCCCAATCAAGAAAAGCCTATCCTCGACTATGTTAGTCTGAAAGTCGCACCTGGCGAGTGCGTCGTTCTCACCGGGCCATCGGGATGCGGAAAGACAACCCTGACGCGCCTGGTCAACGGCCTTATCCCCCACTCCTATGAGGGCGAGTTGTCTGGACGCGTCCGAGTAAATGGACGTGATGTGTCCGAATGGACTGCAGACGAGCTCGGAGTGGAAGTGGGTTCCGTGTTCCAAAACCCCAGAGGGCAGTTTGTGAACATCGATGTCGCGTCCGAAATCGCCTTCGGCTGCGAGTGCTTAGGGCTTCCGCCCGCTGAAATCGTTGAGCGCGTTGATGCTGCGACGACAGCCCTAGGAATCAGGGGGTTTGCCGGGCGCAGCATCGTGGAGCTCTCGGGCGGCCAAAAGCAATCCGTGATTCTTGCCGCGGCTTGGGCGATGCATCCCAATGTATTCGTACTCGACGAACCAACGGCATCGCTTGACACAGCGTCCATGCGACGCCTTGCGCGCGTGCTGTCGCAACTAAAGTCACAAGGAAAAACCATCCTCGTCTCAGAGCACCGCCTCTGGTGGCTCGCAGGCATCGCCGACCGAGTCATCGCCATGGAAGACGGTCAACTGCAGGCCCAATGGAATGCCGCAGATTTCGGCTGCCTTACCAGCGAGGAGAGACATCGACGCGGCTTGCGCGCTTGGTCGGACCAAGAGCTCTACGAAAGGCGTACTACCTCAAAGTCGGAGAAGGTTGCGGTACACACGAGGGCGCTTCCTTGCAAGAACGCCGGGATTCGTGCACAGGAATTGGTTGCAGGGTACAAGAGGGGCACGCCCATCCTGCAGAGTGCCAGTATTACGCTCGCGCCCGGTCGCATCACGGGAATAATTGGCGAGAACGGGGCGGGAAAGACCACTCTGCTGCGCTGCCTATGCGGGTTGACGAAAGAAAGCCGGGGCACGATATCCATCGAGGACAAAAAGCGCAGGCGAAAGCAGCGGCCTGCCTTTGTTCACCTCGTGATGCAGGAGCCGGGATATCAACTCTTTTCGGATAGCGTGCTCAAGGAGGCGGAGTCGGCATGCGGGGATCCGGGTGCCGCCGAGAAGGTTCGCGGAATCCTTGAGCGATTCGGGCTTATCGATCTCCTCGACCGCCACCCCCTCTCTCTTTCCGGCGGAGAGCGGCAACGCCTCTCCATAGCGGTGGGAATACTGCGAGGGTCGCACGTTATGCTCCTCGACGAGCCGACGAGCGGCCTAGATTACCGCAACATGCAAGGTGTCGCGGCTGCGCTTCGCGATGCGGCGAATGAGGGCTGCGCCATCGGAATCGTCACTCACGATCTTGAGTTCCTATGCGAGGTGTGCGACGAGATCGCAGAGGTCGAGGATGGACGCATTCGCGCGACTTATCCCCTTGACGACGAGGGATGCACGCGGGTTGCCGCGAGGCTCGGCTTCTGCGCCGATTGAACAAGTGGATTTATCCAAGAGAAAGGATCTTTATATGACAAGCAACGCTACTACGGGAAACCTTAAGTCCGCTAAGAGGGCCAAAGAGGGACTGACGGCCAAAGACATATTGCTGGACGCAGTCTTCGGACTTGTTGCATTCATCATAGCCATGGCTATTGCCATGGTGTTCAGCTTCAACACCAACCTCGCATGGTGGACTCACGCGGTCGCCGCCATCCCCTGCGGAATCGTGTGGATGTACCTCATGGCGCGCGTGCCGAAGAAAGGGTCGGCCCTCATAGCAGGATGCGTCATGGCTCTCGTTGGATTGCTCATGGGCATGGCGTGGACGGGGCCGCTGGGCATGGCGATCGGCGCCGTGCTCTGCGAGGCCATCATGATAATCGGGAAGCGCTCCAAATGGTCGACGGCCATTGGGTTTGCCGTCTTCATGCTCTGCTGGTGGTTCGGCATGCAGGCCCTCATTCTCTTCTCTGGCGCCGATTACGTGCAGATGGTCGTGGAGATGGGAATGACCGAAGAATACGGCTGGGGGCTTGTCAACTGGACGCAGAGCCCCATATTCTACGTATGCGGCATCGTGACCTTCATCTGCGGCCTGCTTGGCAGCCTTCTTGGCTTCCGAGTGTTCAAGAAGCACTTTGCGAAGCTGCAAGGATAGCTTCGCAACAATCAGCCCTTCACCAAAAGACCCTGAGCTTCAGGGTCTTTTTTGATGCTAGACTTGATAAAGACAATCAACCATACGGGCAGGGGGTCATAAGATAGAGAAAGCTGGCGTTCTTATTACGAACACGGGAAGCCCCGAGGCCCCGACTTCGGAAGCGGTGCGCGAGTATCTGGCGCGATTCCTCACGGATCCGCGGATCTGCCCCATGAACCCGCGCATCTGGCGCTTCATACTCGAACACTTCATCCTGCCCAAAAGATCGGCGGCCTCCGCCGTCAAGTACGCGACCATCTGGACGGAGGCGGGATCCCCGCTCGACGTGACCATGGGCTCGCTAGCGGGCAAGCTGGAAGCGTCGTTTCACTCTGCTGGCGAAGACGTGGCGGTGGCCCGTGCCATGAGCTACGGAAGGCCTTCTGTGGACGAGGCGCTGCGCAGCCTAGCTGCCCGGGGCTGCAGCCCCATCGTCGCTATCCCCCTCTACCCGCAAAGCGCCTTCAGCACGACGGGCGCCGCGCGCGACAAGCTTGACGAGGCGCTGGCGACGATGGGGGATGCGACCGAGGTCGCCTTCGTGGAGAGCTATTACAGGGAAGAAGCTTACATCGATGCCGTGACAGAAACGATCAGGGCGACCGGGTTCGGCCAAGGGGTGTCGGACAGGTTGCTCTTCGCCTTTCACTCCATACCCGTCTCCAACATCGAGGGCGGAGGCACCTATCCTGAGCAAACCGAGCAGACGGCACGGGCTGTTGCCGACAAGCTCGGCCTGTTGGATGATGATTGGCGGGTCGGATACCAGAGCCGCTTCGACAAGAGTCGCTCGTGGCTCGGGCCTTCCGTGAACGCGGTGCTGGAGCACTTCCCTGGCGGGGGTTCCGACCTGTTCGTGGTCGCCCCCAACTTCTCCATAGACTGCCTTGAGACGCTCTACGACATCGACATCGTCCTGCGCCACAAATGCGAAGACGCAGGCAGGAGACTCCAGTACGTGCCGTGCCTGAACGACTCAAAGAATCAGATAGAACTCCTAAAGGAATTGATCACCAAAAGCAGCGAAGCAATATAACGTTACGTTCCCAACCTATGCAGGTGCCGGAACTCCGATGGAGTCAACCCGTACTCCTTTTTGAACACGGCCGCAAATTTGCTCGGGTTCGCATACCCGACCTCCATAGACGTGTCGGCAACTGAGCTTTCTCTAGCTAGAAGCATCGCAGCTCGCTCCATTCTCACATGTCGAACGTAGGCCGAGATCGTCCTCCCATAGAGATCCGTAAACCATGCGTTCAGGGTCGCGGCGCTTATCCCTACATCTTTTGCCAAAACCCTTGCGTCGTAAGTGACGCTTGGATTCTTTCGAATCGATTCTCCAATAGAACGGATAACCCGCAGCTGATGAGGGGAAAGCAAGGACTGCGGTTTTGCATTCGCCAGGTCATGCTCGGCAACGGCCAGTAAAAGCCCGATAAGCTCACTTTTGCATCGGGCGATGGCAAGAGGCATGGCTGTCTCCATTGAATCCAGCGCGTTGCCGATGTTTTGCATGGGTCGATCCAGTGAGTCGTCTGCGGCGAACACAGAGGCCGGATTCGCCGCATCGGCCAGGGCGTCTAGGGATATTCCCGCTTCGGCCAGAAGCAGGAACGAGGGGTCTTGTAGCAGCTCCGTGTTGATCCATAGCTCGACTCCCCGGTAACAACCGGCCGGATAGCGAAACCCGTCAGGCCAACGATCAGCGCAGCTGATGCAGAAATCATCGGCTTTCACCACGGCGCACCCTGCAGGGCCCATATCGACTTCGCAGCGGCCTTCGTGGCAGTAGTTGACCGACAGCCAACGGCCCTCGCCCTGCTGTAGGGGGTTCTGCGTCATATTAGGGCAATAATCACAGGTGAAATCGACTTTCGCGGCAACGAACCAAGGTGAGATGAGCTCCAGCGTCATCTCACCGTGCCCTATGGGCTCGGTGATCGTTAGCACCATCCCATGGGGTTTGCGGGCTTTCACGCCCATACCCTTAGGAACTCCCGTTACCGTAGATGCATCGAATGTACTGCTTTCTAGCTGCATACTGCTCCATTTCTCGATACATCTTGTATTTGTTCGCTCGGGCGTTGGCACCTGGAAAAACATCAACCGTGCTTGATTGTAATCAACATTTTGAAGAGTAACTAGTGGATAATCGAAATTGTTAATTGAGGTAAACTTGACTGAGAAATGGAGCAGTTCAGAGCATATGGAGTAGATGAATCCAAATCTCATTCTTATCATTCTGGAAAAACCTCGCACTTGCAAGACATGGAAAGGAATGAGGCTATGAGATTGACAGATATGGAGACAGGCGGTCGTGGATGTGTATGCGCTGTTCGCGGGGATGATCGGTTCCTGTCCCGTATTTTCTCGATGGGCGTTACCGAAGGATGCCGCTTCGCTGTGGTGCAGAATCGCAAAAAATACCCGGTTCTCGTCCATGTGCGGGATAGCGCTATTGCCATCGACCGCAGCGACTGCGATCGCATTGAGGTGGAGGTGTCGCGATGAGCTGCGAGGGTTGCGGTGGATGCGCAACGGCGGCACCTACCAAGGGCAGGAGGCGGGCATCGAGGGGCAGCTCGCGAAAGCATGCCGAGGCCGATTTCACCATCGCTCTGCTCGGGCAGCCCAATTCGGGAAAGTCGACTCTCTTCAACGGCCTGACGGGAGCGCGGCAGCACGTGGGCAACTGGCCGGGAAAGACCGTGGAGCACAAGAGCGGTGCCTTTTGCCACAACGGTCGCACCTTCGAAGTGGTCGACCTGCCCGGCGCCTATGGACTAGATGCGGCATCGCCAGAAGAGGAAGTGACCCGCGACTTCATCGCTCGAGGCGAAACGGACGCGGTGGTGGTGTTCGCTGACGCATCGCAGCTAGAGCGCAGCCTGTACATGCTCGCGAGCTTTGCAGGAACTGAAACGCCTGCGGTGTTGGTGTTGAACTTGATGGACGTGGCCAAATCCCAGGGGAAAACCATCGATGCTGCACTTTTGGAGAAGCGTCTCGGCATCCCTGTTCTGCCCTTGGTGGCAACTGAGCGCAAGAGCTACCCGGATCTGCACGAAGCCATCGGGCGCGCGCTCGACAGTGCCGAAGGAGATGCCGACTCGAATGTCGGTTCAGATGCCGCCGCATCTGCTGGAACGGACAAGAAAGCGAACATCGAGGCACGTCCCTCGCACCTGCTTTCCGCGGGTGTTCCCGGAACCGAGGGTGCATCTCTCCAAAAACAGGCCGCTGCCCGGTTCCGCTGGATCGAGTCGCTGCTGGACGGGGTTGTCGAGGCACCCGAAGAGCAGGTCCGCTCCTCCCGCTTCGATCGCATCGCCATAGGGTCACGTTGGTCCAAGCCCCTGGCCCTCTTCATGATCCTGCTCGGATTCATGCTCGCCTTCATACCGGCGTTTCCCATCATGGGAATCGGCGGTGCCGTATCCAGCTTAGGCATAGAGGCCGCTGCCGCACTAGCTGCAGCGGGTGCCCCCGAGATCCTGGGCAGCTTCCTTTCCGGGGTGGTGTTCAATTCGCTGTGCTTCGGCATCATGATGGTGGGATACGTGTTCGGCATCAATCTGGTTTTCGGCATCTACGAGGACGTGGGCTACATGGCGCGCATCTCCTACGTATTCGATTCCACCATGGCCCGCTTCGGCCTCCAGGGGAAATCCCTCATGCCGTTTCTCATGTGCTTCGGCTGCACCATGGGCGGCGTATCCGGCTCGCGCGTCATCGACACATGGGGCCAGCGCATGCTCACCGTGGCCATGGCCTGGGCCATCCCCTGCGGTTCCACCTGGGGCGTGGTGCCGGTCATAGCCGTGGCGTTCTTCGGCTTCGGGGCACCTGCTGTTATAGCGCTGATCTTCGTTGTGTGCATTCTCTTGATGTGGACGGTGGGAAAGCTCTTCGGCCCGCGCCTGGTCGACAAGGACGAGCGCGCCGGTCTGGTCATGGAGCTGCCTCCCTACCACAAGCTGCATCTGGGAAACGTCGTGCGGAACGCCTGCTTAAAGAGTTGGCAGATGTTCAAGCGCGCCATCCGCGTGGTCGCGTTGTTCGCATTTGCCATCTGGGCGCTCACCTTCACCGCCACGGGAGCCGTGGAAGGATCGCTGCTCTACGTCATCGGCACAGCCATCGAGCCGGTTACCCTGTTCTTCGGGCTGACGTGGCAGACGTTCACCGCTTGGCTTTGCGGTTTGGTGCTGAAGGAGTCGGCGTTGGGAGTCCTGTCGGCGCTCTTCGTCGGCACGGGAACACCCAACGCGGCGCTGATCGGTGCGGCAACTGGCGCAGCAGTGGTGGCGGGAAACCTCGGCGACGCCCTGGCTCTTTCAATCACGGCACCCCAGGCCCTTGCATTCATCTTCGCCTTCACGTTCAACATGCCCTGCGCGGCAAGCGTGTCTGCCACCTACGGCGAGATCCACTCGGCCAAATGGACCGCGATCCTTGCCGTGTTCTACATAGGCATGTCGCTTTTGCTGGGATGCGTCGTCTACCACGTGAGCAGCTTATTCCTGTAATATCAGCACTCCGAGAAGCTGCAAGTATAGTTTCGGTAACGATTTTTCGTCAAAAGACCCCGATGCAATCGGGGTCTTTTAGATGATAAGCTTATAGAGGCAATGGTGCATTGCGGGGATTTTCCAACGTCCCCTAATGCGAAGCATAAGCTTCCGATCAAGTCTTATCTTCACTACAGTAGATATTCAAGATGTGGTTAATGCAATCTGGTGAAATATTGATTAGAGAATTTGGTGCATCTGGGGAAAATAATTCTTCAGAAGATTCAAGATAATTTTGAAGTTTATAGACAGCCAGAATGCGAGGGGCAAAAACATCAGCCACATCGCAAATCCATGAAAGAGTACCGGCATCGATAATTTCTCCCGCAACCTGCGCAAGCACCGTTTCGCCATCCACTGTGAGCCGGTTGAGAGCCTTCAGGTCCTCCTCATCGGCTATGAGGAAACTCCAGCCGTCGCGACGGCGCGCCATGGGAAGGCCGGTCGGGCCCGGTTCGTCCTTATAGGCATCGGCGGCTTCGTAGTAATAGGAGCGCAGCCACAGGCATTCCTCGCCGACGTCCGAGAGGTCGAGGGTGTAGTTGGTGAGCAGGTTGCCCGGCTGCGGTATGCCGTCGGTCATGCGGTCGGTGTCGAACACGTCGATGCGGCCGCCCGCGTAGTAGGCCTTGATTATCATCGCCCTTCCCTTCGATCGTCGTGCTGGCGGTCCTGTCGTAGGACCGTGGGCTCGATTCGCCTGTCGAAAGGCTCCTCGCCCCGAAGGCCGCCCTCGCGCGGCTCGCGCATCCTCGCGGGCTGTCGCACCTGCACCGGCAGCGCCGTCTCGGGAAGCAGCCTCGACGAGCGCACATACGATGCTACGGCGGCGTCCACGTCCATACTCCCGACCAGGGTATCGAGGTCAGCAAGGCTGCGGATGCGGCTCCGCTCGATGAGCGCCACCGCTTGTGAGAGGAGCCCGAGCTGTTCCAGGTCGCCGACCTCTACGGCGCGGGCAGCGATGGCCGACGCGGCATGGCGGCTCTCGTCGGAGAGGGCATTCGCACCTCCCATGCGAAGCATCGGCTCCAACCGCTCCCGGCTGTAGGAAAGCCCCAGGCGCTCGCCCGAGATGCGCCTCGCCGGGTGTTCGGCGAGCGCGTATATCCAGTCGCGCCTCTGAGCCTTCGGGGAGTTGTCGGAGACCTCGACTCCCATGGAGGAAAGCAGCGCCCTGAAATCCTCCACGCTGCGGGAGGCGGCGCGGGCTATGCGCACCCGGGCCCGTATGTCGGAGATCCAGGAGTACTCGCCGCGCTCGGTGAGCTCCCTCTCCGCGCGGCGCAGGTACTCGCTTCTGTAGGTTGCTGGATGCGCCCTCGGATGGCGCTTGGCGGCTCGGGCGGCGACGCCTGTCGGCTCGGGAGGGTGCAGGGCCGTGAGACCCTGGCCCTCCGCGATCTCCTGAAGGGAGGACGCGAGCGCCTTGGGGTCGGGGTCTTGAAGCCGCCTTCCCGACTCAAGGTTGGTGTTGTTCACGACCACGTGGGCATGCGGGATGCCGTTCTGGTTGTCATCGTGGTAGACGATGGCGACTTCGTATTCCGAGAAATGCTCGGCCGCCCAGGTGGTGGCGAGCGCACGCAGCTCTTCGAGGACCACGCCGTCCTTCGGGTCGGGGGAAACGACGTAGTGCTTGTAGGTGCGCACGCGCTTACCTCGCCAGGGAAGGTCGTTGCCGTAGGCGCGGCGGGTTGCGTCCATGACGGCCGCCCAGTCGAAGGCCGCGTCGGGATGTTCCAAGTCCGGGCTGTCGATGTTGAGGTAGTCGCTCGCGAGCGCTCGGTCCTTGCGGGTGAGGTAGCGGCAGATGCCGCGAACCGAGGTATGGCCCGCTATGGTCTTGAGCATCGGCACGACATCACCGGCCGATGCCAGCGATGGCGCGCTCCGATATGGACTCCGCTTCGCGCCGCAGCGCCTCGATTCCCGGCTGCATGGCGGCCAGCTTGCCGGAAGCGCGGTCAAGCTCTTCGAGCACGTCCTCGGCGCCCATGTCGTTGGCCCGCAGGTAGTAGGCGATGGCGTTCAGCGCATGGACGGCCTGGTTGTAGTGGTGGCCCCACCGGCGCATCTCGCGGGAGAGCTTCACGGCGGTCGCGCGGTCGATGACGACGAGGCCCGCGCTCTCGCGCGTCGCATCGGCGGGCAGCTGCAAGAGGACGCGCACGAGGTCGGAGAGCGTCATGTCGAGGGATGATGCGAGCCGCTTGGCGCGGGCGATCTCTCCTTCCGACATGCGCACGTGGATCTGCTTGGGGTGCCGCTCCATGGCGTCGACCGGTGCCTCCTTCCGAGTTGGGTTTCCAAGGAGGCTCAGCCGACGCTTCTAGGGGCGCGGGGAATCCCCCGCAAAGAGCGTAGCCGAGCGCAGCGAGGCGCGCGACGCCGCCGTATCAGGGCGGGGACTTCCGTTCCCGTCGCGATGACGCACGACAGGGGCGCATAGCGGAAGCTGAGGCGAACGACCCGGGCGGCGGCCAAGAGCTATTCCGTGGGCTGTGTACACGGAATAGGCCTCTTGCTTTGTTGCGAGATAAAGAATGAAGAGCGATATGCGTAGACGAATCAACATTCATAGAACGGATTAGGCGAACACAGGCCGGCAACCGTCTCTTTATCAATGAAGCATCCCAATCCTAGATTGAAGAATGCGCACAGTTTGATGAACTCATCGGCGCGCATTGTTCTGTCACCATTAAGGATATACCAGAGACGCTTCCCATCGATTCCAATCCGCCGACCAAGCTCCGCATACGAAATCCCCCTCTCCTCACGTGCGGCTCTCAGCTTCGAGGTAATCACGAAATCGAGTGACATGACTCGACTGACATGGCCGGTTTCTATCTCGCGACCACCGGCGGAATGCGCTGCTGCATGATAGTGGCTATCTCCTCGACGGGCTCTGCGCATCCCCCGCGCAGCCACTCGTTCACGATGGCCATGAGACCGTGGACGTAGAACGCGGCGATATACCCGCGCTCGCGCACAGGGACGCGCGTTCGGTCGAAGGCAGGCGTCAAGACGTGCTCGTACATTCTCTGGTAGAGCTGATTCAGGCGTAGCGTATCGGCATTCTCTGTGGCGATACGGAATAGACGACTATGCTCCCTGATAAAGTTCAGATAGGGGATCAAGTACTCCGGGATTATGAGCAGGACCTCCTCCAGCGGGCATTCACGTAGGCACTCCTCGACATCGGAGGTGCGGTGCTCGAAGCGCGCCTCAAGCTGCGCGTAGAGATACTCCGCGCATTCGGTTACCAGGTCGGAGACGCTCTCGTAGTGCAGGTAGAAGGTGGATCGGCTCACGCCGACCCGTGCGCAGATCTCCTTCACGGAGATATATGGGAACTCCTTCTCATCGAGAAGATCGAGGAACGCGCGGTCCATCCGCTCGGCCGTGTTGAAGTACTTGCTCTCAGACTTGTTCAAGGGTCGACCCTTTCCCAACCGCTTTTCTCGTCGCCCAGAGCAGCATGGCGATTGCGGCCGTTCCGATGATGACGAGGATGCCCATTCCGGTTGCTGCGTTCATTGCCGTGCGATATGCCTCACCCTCTGCCGAGAAGCGCGAAATGAGGGCTGTCTGAAGAGCGAACACCGAGACCAGCGCCGAGCCCATGCTGACAACGCTCCAGGCTATGCGGATAGGACATCTGCGCTTCCTGGATCCGACCAACCCGACTGTCGCCGCTGCTGTTGCCGCGAAGGCATAGGCCCCGAAGGCATAGACCATAGGTCCGGGGTAAGAAAACGCAGAGCCCGCAGATGCAGCCAGGATGATGATGCCGGCAAGGGGCACGCACAGAACGATGAGGACCCATGCGCACCTGCGACACCGTTCGACCTTCCAATCGGCGGCCTTGCCAGCTGCGCGCCTAAAGCAGTTCAACAGGTAGACCCTTATGCAGCATAGTGTGATGTAGTAAGCGGCTAGGGAGGCAAACCACGCCGAGGCATACGCAGAGGCAGCCGCCAAGCAGAAGATGGCGTAGGGAGCGGCAACGACAAGCGTGGCCCATGAGGGCGGCCGCAAGACGCGGACCGCCGTGTTCAAAATGTCGCGCACGGGCTAGCTCGCGCTGATCTCTTGGGCAAGGAGCACGATGTCAGAGGCATAGCGCTGCTTGCCCCATTCGAGCACGCGTCGATAGAGCGGGTAGTTCGCCACCGCGCCCGCTATCCCGACGACGCCCACGGCGACGCCGAGGGCGAACAGCGCGGGCGAGTCCGCATCCCCCATGACGCCCATACTCAGGCACATTCCCACGCCCAAGAGCAGCGAGCTCACGATGCCGAAGGCGTAGCCGAACACGGTCGCGGGGCGCTTCGCCCTCGCATCCAGCTTACGCAGCGCCACCACCTTCGACGCGTCCTTCGGGGCGTACTCGCTGGCGATGCGCTCGGCGTAGATCTTGTCGGTGTCCATGTCGGTATCCTTTCTTGTGACTGCGTTAGGTTTATTTAATCAAAGCGGGTGTCGAGAGTGAACGACACGAATCCGGGTTCGTGTCCATTTCAGGAAGCGCGGAGCAATCGTAGGCAGCAAAATGCCCTCCGACCCAATGGGCCGGAGGGCGTATCCCCGCGGAGGGACCAGGAGGTCTTAGGCGGCCTCCGGGAGGGCTTGTAGGTCTGCGCCAGCCGGGATGCTCGGCACCTCTGGGATGAGCGATGCTTCATCCATGCCAAGAGAGTTGATGTGATGGCGAATCATGGCGCGATCCTTGCCGATGACCAGCAGCGCGATGTTGTCGAACCGGACGGCTTCGTTCACGGCGTCTTCGTGCTCGGCGAGCCACGCAATGGCGATGTTCTCGCGCTTGGTGCGGGTCTTCTTGGTGCGTGAATCCGACGGGAATCCGCGTTCTGCGCTGTCGCGGGAGCTCACGTCCGCAAACACGATGGTGTCGCCATCCTTCGCGACGATGTCGGCGGTGCCTGCCGGACACGTCCAGCCAGTCTCCAAAACGGTGTAGCCGCGACGGTCGAGATAGCGGCTGGCTGCCTCGGTTGCCTTGATGCTCAAGTTGTTCATGATGACCTCCTATGTCGTTTCGGCCGGTCCCTATGACCCGCCTCGTGGCCCGGACATCGCCGGGGTTCGGGCGCGTGCGCAAGGGGGAAATGCGAAACCCGGAGGGCTTGAGTTTTCGGAAGGTCCTGGACAGTGCTTCGTCCTGCCGGAAAGTTTTCGCGGCCCTTGCCGCCGCGCTCGGTTCTCGGCGAAGGTGCGGAGCTAGAGGCGGTTGGGGCCAACGCGGATGTAGGAGGTCGCCATGACTCAGAGCAGGCAAAGAAAAAGCCCGCCGACCTCATGGCCGACGGGCTTAGCTGAGAGCGTGTCTGCCTGCGCTACTTGCGAGGCTTGATGCGCGCCATGTCGCCGTGAACGTAGTTGTTGGAGTTCCACGAGAAGTCGCCCTCGTGGTCGTAGTTGGCGACGTAGGGCAAGTCGGGATAGGTAATGTCAGGCTTGCCATCTGGGGTGTCGATAGTGACGGCGATACGATTGAAGTTCGGCTGTCCGAAACCGACGACGGGGAACGCCTGCCACTTCTCGCCGGCGACGCGCATCCATACCTCGTCGCCCAGCTCGACCTCGCCGACGGGCACCTCGACCGAATCAAGGAACTCACCTAGGCGCAGCTCCTCGGGCATGGCTGCGTCGAAGCTGCGGAGCATATCGTCGAACTTGTGCCAGTCTTCCTCCTCGGACGGCCCGAAGGAACGCATCCCGATAGGGTTCCAATCCGAATCGTATTCCGTGCGCAGATGGTCTACGATGCGCCAGCCCTCGATGACGTAGACGCCGTTGTCGCCGGGATCCATCTGGCGGTCGTTGGTGTAGACGCCAATGCCCAGCGAGGTCGAGCCTCCGAAGAAGTTTCCCATGACCTGGCATATCCGCGCCCAGCCGTAGTCGTCGTGGCTCGGCGCGCGGTAGCCTTGCAGCTCGCAGTACTTGAGAAGCGGCTCTATGGTGTCGCGTCCTCCGTTCCAATGCAGGTAGATGCCGACCTTACGCTCGGGCGTGGTGATGACGGCTCGATTTCCCATGATGTGACCTCCTGTTGTTCGCGGCGCGACCTTCCTTCGGATGCGCCTTCCTGGGGAGAAGCGGCCGCCCGAGGGCGCATGCGGAGACAAGGGAGGAAGCGAAAACCGCAGGCCTGAGCTTTCGGTCACTTTCGTGGGTATTCAGCGGAAGGTTTTTCGCGGCCCTTGCCGCCGCGTGCGCCCACGGGCAGCTTGGCTCCCAGAACGGGGCGTGCGGAGGGAGGATGCTCACGGCGGAGGTCGTATGGGATGCGTGGCGCTCATAGCCTGCGCCTAGCGGTGGCGGGCTGCCAGTTGGATGCGGAGGACTTCCAGATAGCCCGACTCGATGGACTCGCGGCTGCCGAATCGTTCGATGACGCGCTCATGTTCCTCTGGCGTGATGTCGCGGTCCTCGCCGGTCTCGGGGTCGAAGCCGACGCACACCATGTCGCCGAAAACGATGTCGTACAGCTCGTCGGGCTTCACGACGCGGCTCGGGTCGTTGGGGCTAGCGTAGCCAGCGTTTGTCATCGCCTCGGTCGCGTAGATTGCGCGATTCGGGCGGCATCCGCTTCCAGCGAGCTTGCCCTCCTCGTTGCAGTAGACGGTCGGGACATCGTCGAACAGGTAGCCCATAGGCTCGATGTGGCCGCCCACGCACTCCTGCAGGGCGCGGAGGAACGAGCCGTTCTCGTCTGCTTCGAGGGTCTTGGGATAGGGCTTTTCACCCACAGGGACGATCACGGCTTCGAGGGTGGTCTTCATGGCTTGCTCCTTTCTGATATGCGATGGAAGAGAAGAGACCGCCCGACCCGTGGCTGGGGCCGGGCGGAGATAAGACGTCAGGCCGCCTTGGCGATGACCAGATGGCCGTCCAGGTACTCGCCGTCGATGGTGCCGGCGTCGAAGGGGCACTCGTCGTCATCGGCCTCGGTCGCGTCCTCGATGGCTTCGGCTTCGCCCTCGCCGAACACCTCGTCCTCGTCCTCGGCGGCGAAAATCCCGCTCAGGTGGTCCATCAGGTCGCGCTCCTCCTCGGAGAGCTCGTAGCCCGCGGGCATAAGCACGTCGTCCACGAAGGAGGTGAACCCAAGTAGCTCGTCCAGGTCGCGCGACCACGGCTCGTAGCCGCACTTGAGGACGCGCTCCGGGAGGCCGGGCACGCAGGCCGGGATGGTGCGCATCAGG
>OLQI01000816.1_pt1 | contig 24957 bp, 19 predicted proteins | sample 1672171 | NCBI WGS metagenome assembly OLQI01 (sample SAMEA3136655, study PRJEB25190) | human gut metagenome
CGCTGAGGCATTATTAATCTATAAAATAGTTAAGAGGTTGAGTTAATTCCCAGCCCCTTGCTAGTCCTTAACTATTACAAAGATAACGTTTTTCGTGCCACTGGGTCTTAAATCCAGCCATGGGCCGGTGCCGACACGTGCCGTGCCAACTACTCCACCTAGTACATAGCTCTCAGCACTTCCTATTTCTTAAACAGTGCCGCCATCTTGGCAGCTACCGCCGGGTCTAAATTATCGGCCAGGGTGCTCTCCTCTTGCTTGTGCTCCTCCTGCTGGTTCTTGATTATCTGGGCCAAGTCATCAGCGACTGCCTGTTCCCCGGCCTTGACCGGGTTAACGTTTAGCCGTCCCCCGGCAGCATCAGCGTGACCACCACCGCCAAAGTATTTTTCGGCAAATTTAGCCACGTCCAGCTTGCCGTTACTCCGGAGGGAAACACTGACCGGGCTGATCACCAGAGCGGCCTCCACATCCGGATGCTGTTCCAAAAGCGCGTGGGCAATCTCCGACTTGTAATCACTCGCGTAGACGATACCAAATTGGTGCCCGTCTAATTCGGTTTTCAGGACATCCTTGAGATGGCTCTTGAGGTACTTCGCCCGCCGCTCATTCAGGGTCCGAATCAGCAGCTGGTTTGCCGCGTGGTACTTTTCCCAGCCAGCCGCGAAAACATCCGCCACAAAGGAAGCCGAATCTTGCAAGGGGTAGAACCAGAAGAGCTGGTCCAGCTCGTCAGCTGCAGTCCGTTCCTCGTCGGCCATCTCCGGGTCGTTTTGCCAGTCCCAGGTATCGTAAGCCCGGATCAATTCCACCAGGTAGGCTAATTCCTGCCGCCGCTCTGCTGGCAGGTCAGCAAAGTGGGGCTGCTGGGTCAGCCAATCCCAGGCCAGGCTGGCCGCACTTGGGTTCACCTGCGGATTGGCTGGCACCACGCTATTGGCGGCGTACTTTTGCCGCAAGCCTGCCTCGCTCTCGTGGTGGTCAAACACCAGCCAGTGGTTGGCAAAATTGGCATTCAGCTGTTGGAAGGTGTAGTCGCTATCCGGGGTCATATCCATGATGTAGACGTCCGTAAAGCGGCCGGCCTCTGGACTCCGCAGCCAGCGGGCAAATTCGTCGTCGATCCGCCCCGCACCGCAGTTGGTCATGTCAAACTCGACATCCCCAAGCATCGTCGGCTGAACTGCCTGGAGGAGCATTGGCGCGCCAAAGCCATCCAAATCATTATGTGAGAAAAGTTTAATTAACCGTTTGACCATGTTCATGTCCACCTTATTAAATTTATTTAAGCTCATTATACAATTTTTTATCCCGGACCGCTGAACCGGCCAGCGGATTAACTGACAGGTCCGGCACAAATTGGTATGATTGAGGTAATCAGCTTTTTGAAAGGACCATGTCATCATGAAAATATATGATTACCGGCAGGAACTGATTGACCTGCTGAATAACACCAGTGCGGATCCAGCTAGTCTGACACAGACCCTCCGCAGCCTGACCACCATTGTCCACGTCCTCAACCACTATGCAGAGGCTCCCGTGTCCCCGGCCGTTAGCGGCCAGCCGCGCCAGGCCAAGCCACGGTTCCACCAGCACCAGGTTCACCCGGCCAACCAGCCACTGCCTGAAAATAGCAAGCGCCAGTTGAAATCACTGCTGACCGGCCCTGCGACTGACACCCAGGAAGAAAATCAGCGGCCGGCCGTCAGCCAAGCCCAAACGGCAGCTGCTCCCCAGGAAATCACCCCTGAGGAACGCCTGGCCGCTGACAACCGCTACATCGTTCACCGAAAGCTAAGCGGTGCGGAAATCAACCACCACTACTACTCGGAAACGCTACTCCACCGACTGCCCTTTGCGGTTAACAACGGCGATATCGTTGAAGTCGACCCCCAGCAACGGGTCCGGGGACTGCCCACCATCCGCCGTGTAACTGGCGACCAGCTGCCCGACTACCAGCCAGAAAAAGTAACGGTGATTGAATACGCGGAACTCAAGCCGGTTCCCGGTTCGGATGTTCTCCAAATCAGCAGCACCCTAAAGAAGAACTCACTCCTCGATCAGGCGCCGGAAAACACAATCGTCGTGGACCCCTTCAAGTATCCTGGACGGAACCTCAAGGCGGGAATGGTCATCGACTACGCCTACTACGACCGTGGCAACGGCCTAAGGGATGCCGCTGATGGTGCGATTCGCTGGATCCACGAAAAAAGCGACTACGACACTACTAAGCAACCGGTCAAGCCCAAGCAGGTCAAGAAGGTCGCCCACCCACGGCATGATTATGAAAAGAAACTTGACTACGACCTAAAGCAGCGGACCGTCCTCGTGATTACCGGGGTCCGGGATAAGGTGCAGGGTCTCAAGCCGGTCATCACCAAGCACCACGGGGTCTTTCACGGCCTCGACGCCTCTGCAGAAGAAAAAGTTTCCTCCTCCACTCTCAAGCGGGAGATTCGCAATGCTGATATCGTCGTGGTCTGCATTGATGCAATCCACCACCGGATTAGCCAGCTGGCTAACCACCACGCTAAACGTTATGAGAAGCCCCTGGCCATTGCTAACGTCACTTCGAATACGGGGGTTGAACGGGCAATTGGCCGGGCATTAAATGGCGACCCTGCCTATGCAGCTGCGAGTGAAAAAATGGATTAATTTAAAATTCCTATTGACAATCATTAGACTATGGTTAAAATAATAAGCAACATTTTAATTATCTGATCGCAATGAGAAAGAAGAGTAGGTTGTCTGTTACCGGCAGCGAGTCCCGTGAGGTGTGAGGGGATCGGTTAACATTCGACTGAAAATCACTTTCGAGTCCTAATCTTAAAATCCAGTAAGATTAGGTGGGTACACCCATTATCGTGTCAGCGTATCGCTTATTAGCCGTACGTGAAGAGGCCGGAGAACGGCCTGAATAAAGGGTGGTACCACGCCACGGCGTCCCTTAACCAATGTAAGTTGGTTAAGGGACTTTTTTATTGGATCAGAATAATTGCCATTATTTTATCCTAGGAGGGATTTACCATGCGTGATTTAACATCACCTCGTTTATCATTCAAGCAATATTTGATCGTTGCCTCACTATTGTTCGGGCTCTTCTTCGGTGCCGGAAACTTGATTTTCCCCCTGCACCTCGGTCAGCTGGCCGGGGCCAACTGGGCTCCGGCCGCCCTGGGCTTCTTAGTAACCGGGGTCTTGCTGCCCCTACTATCGGTCCTCGCCGTCGCCGTTACCCGGGCCGAAGGGGTCTATGACATCGGCCTGCCGCTCGGGCCGGCCTTTGCCCTCGTCTTCATGGTATTGATTCACGCCACGATTGGTCCCCTCTTTGGAACCCCGCGGACCGCAACCGTCTCCTTTACAGTTGGGTTCGCCCCGTTCCTGCCAAAAGTTGCTCAGGGCTGGGCACTGCTCCTCTTCTCGGCGCTTTTCTTCTTAGCCGCCTTTCTCTTCTCCTACAAGGAAAACCAGATCCTGGCTAACGTCGGCAAGGTCCTGAACCCCGTCTTTTTGGCGCTCCTCTTCCTCGTCTTTGTCGTGGCCTTTGCCAATCCGCTGGGGAACCCCGCTAGCGCACCGGTTACCAGTGCCTACGTCCACAATGCTGTCACTAACGGTTTCTTGGAGGGTTATAACACGATGGACGCCCTCGCCGGCCTCGCCTTTGGGGTCACCGTCGTTACCGCCGTTCGTTCGATGGGCCAGCGCCGGGCCAAGGATGTTTCCAGGGTAGTCGCTAAGTCAGGGGTCCTTGCGGTAAGCGGCATCGGGCTGATCTACCTGCTCTTAATCCTGATGGGCGCCATGTCCCTGGGACGGTTCAAAGTTTCCGCCGATGGTGGGGTCGCTTTTAACCAGTTGGTCAACGCCTATGCCGGTGCCTTTGGTCAGGTTGTTCTTGCCTTTCTCCTGACCGTAACCTGTTTAACCACCGCGGTCGGTCTGGTGGCCGCCTTTGCTCAGGACTTCCATAAGCACTTCCCCAAGGTCAGCTACCACGCTTGGCTGGCCCTCAGCTGCCTCGCTTCATTTCTAACAGCGAACTTTGGCCTGGATCAAATCATCGCCTGGTCAACGCCAATGTTAATGTTCCTCTACCCGCTCTCGATGGTTTTAATCCTGCTATCGGTCAGCTCGCCACTCTTCCACCGGGATGGGATCGTCTACTTCTTCGTCGTGCTGTTCACCGTTGTTCCAGCACTTGGCGATATGGTAGTTGCCTTTCCAGCAGTCGTCAGTGCCAGTCACTTTGGACAGGTGGTTGCTGGCTGGCGCAGCACCCTGCCACTTGCTAGCATGGGTCTTTCCTGGCTCGTACCAGCGCTGGCAGGTCTGGCCGTTGGGCTTGTCTGCCACCACTTCCGCCGGCAACATGCAACCGACGAAGGTACTGAGTTAAATTAACGCAGCGAAAGAGAGTAGAAGTAACATTACTAAGTTAAAAATCAAATGAGGTCTAAAGCTCGACTAAGCCGAACTTTAGACCTCTATTTGTGCTCGCGGGGGTTCCCCACAGGGCTAGCTGCGGGTCGAAAGACGAAGTCATAAATGACTTCTGTCTCCCCCCCCCTTTTTCTACTTATCATATTGTGCTAACTTAAATTTCTTAATCGCGTAAATCAGCTTGCTGGCGTAGTCTGGATCCGTTGCGTAGCCGCCGGTTTGCAAGGCCAGTGCTGCCTGCCGGTATGTCTTGGCCGTTTGTACCGCCCTGAAACGTGCGTGATTATCACTCGTCCCGTTGACGATCAGTTGGGTGTGGGCGTTGATTGATGCAGCCCAGCTATTATAGGTTTGAAAGTATTGCTTGACCTTCACCGTCTTGCCATTCACGTTTTCTGTCGTGTACATCCGCACCCGGTTACTCTTGCCGTTTGCCTTGATACCAAAAAGGTTATTATACTTCGCCGCCAGCTTGCTCCGGCCCCAGTCGGATTCCAACCCAGCCTGGGCAATCGTGATGCTTGCCGGGATGTGGTACTTTTTCTGTTCCCGCTGGGCTGCCGGGGCCACCTGTTTGATAAACTGCTGGACCGTAATGTCGGTCGAGTGGCGCTCACGTTGCGGCTGCTGCCGAGTATGCAACTGGTAGAGTCCCACCGCCAGCAGGACTAGCAGAATCCCACTGATGAGTGTCCCGATAATTAGAGGCTTGCGCTTAGTTTGCATTGCCGCCCTCTCCCCTCATCTGATTTTTTCTCATTATAAGAACCAGTGAGCGTTGATACGAGCACTCCAACGGAAGTTTTAGGGAATCTTCGCAAAATAAACACAGAAACTACTTACTTCGACAGGTGCTGCTTGACCTTATTAAACCGTTTGGCGTCTAAGACCTTCATCTTCGGGAAGCTCTTAATCATCCGCCGCTCATTCCAGCTCAACGCGGTACCAGGGTGCTTTTGGAGGTGGTCAACAAAAGTCTGGTCCCAGTGCTCCAACTGGTCGCGCCACAACTGCCGCTCCTCTGGCAGGGCCTTTTTGACCCGCTCTCGCAGCTGCTCTTGAAAGGCGTTGATCCGCTGGTCCCACTGCTTGGTGGTCATGTGGAAGTGCTTAATACTGATCATTGTCAGCACAGTATCAGTTCCCATCCCCACGACAATCAGCAGGGCGAGCATCCCATGGGTCCAGCCTTCCTCCCAATTAATCACCCGTTGGATGAAGGGTTGGATGTAGCGGACGAGGATAACCACCCCAATTCCCCAGAAAAGGGAGATCTGAGGTGCAATCCGTCCCTGCAGGTTCCCCCACAAATCCGAGTAGTCCCACAGTTTCATGTGAAACACCTTTTCCAAAAAGAGGCTGGCAACGTATTCAAAAACGCTGGCGACAATCATCCCCACGATAAAGAGGAGGATAATGTTATCCCGCACCTGGTAGGTCGTAATCAGAATCGTGGTGATGGCAAAACCGTAGACCGGGCAGTAGGGGCCAAATAAGAAGCCCCGGTAAGCATACTGGTGGTCCTTGATCGAACAATAGACTGTCTCCCACAGCCAGCCAACGACGGAATAGGTAAAGAAGAGCACAATCACTTCCGAAAGTGTGTAGGGCATGTTGGGCCTCCTAGTTCTTTAAGCTCAGTTTTTCAACGTTTAAAATCTTATCCAGCCAACCGGTATAGAAACTTTCCTCGTGGCTGACCAGGATCAGGTTGCCCGGGAATTCCTGGAGAGCCTTTTTGAGCCCCTCCTTGGTTTCATCATCCAGGTGGTTGGTCGGTTCGTCCATAATCAAGAAGTTGCAAGGGGTCAATTCCAAGATCGCCAACTTGACCTTCGTCTGTTCACCACCGGAAAGCAGGTGGAGGGGTTTCATCGTATTGGCGGCGTTAATCCCGGCCCGGGCCAATTTCGTGCGAATCGTCCGCGGCTGCATCGTCGGGAACATATTTTGAATTGTCTGCAACGGGGTGAGCTGGGGATCATCCCACTCCAGGTCCTGGTCGAAGTAGTTAACCTTCGCGGATGGTGAGAAGCTGGCTTTCCCCGCGAGTGCCGGAATCTTTTTCAGAATTGACTTAATCAGCGTTGACTTGCCGACCCCATTGAAACCAGTAAAGAGGAGCTTTTCCCCCATCGTCATGGAGAAGGTCACTGGGGCCAGCAGGGGCCGCCCATAACCAACGGAGAGTTCGTTGACCCGCAGGGCGTTCGCCGAACCGGTATTTTCATACGGAAAGTGGAAGGTCGCCTTGAGGTTGTCAGCTGGCGGATCAATCTTTTTCATCCGGGCTAGCATCTTTTCCCGCGACTTGGCCATCGTCGACTTGGAACCGGCCTTGTTTTTCCGGATAAAGCGCTCGGCCTTCTCAATCACAACCTGCTGCTTTTCGTATTCTCGTTCCTGGGCCTCCTTGCGTTCTTCCTTTTGCCGCATCGCCTGTTGGAAGCTCCCCCGGTACTTGGTGATCTTGCCAAAGGAGACGTCACAGACCGTGTTGGTGACCCGCTCGAGGAAGTCGTAGTCGTGGGAAATAATCATTGCGGCCCCCTGGTACTGGTTGAGGTAGTCGATTAACCATTCGATATGGGCCGTATCAAGGTAGTTGGTCGGTTCGTCAAGAAGGATGACGTCCGGATTTTCCAGCAGCATCTTCGCCAGGATAATCTTGGAACGCTGGCCGCCACTCATCTCAGACACCACGTGATCCTTGCCGATTTCAGTCAAGCCCAAGCCGTTCATGACCCGCTCGATTTCAGTTTCAATATCGTAGAAGTTATTGGCATCGAGCTGCTCCTGGATGCGGCCGGCCCGGGCCAGCAGGCTGTCGTCCATCTTCGTAGCGTAGTCCTCATATAGTTTGTTCATCCGGTCATTCAGATCGTATAGGTCGGCAAAGGCCGTGTGGAGAAACTGAATCAGGGTCATCCCCTTGGGAATATCCACGTACTGGTCCAGGTAGCCAATCTTGACTCCCTTTTGCCACTTAACCGCCCCCTCGACCGGGAGGACCTTACCAATCAAAATTTTAATCAGGGTTGACTTGCCGGCCCCGTTTTGACCGACAATCCCCATGTGTTCGTGTTTTTCCAACTGAAAGCTGGCGTCTTCATAGAGTTTTTTATCGGCATAACTCATCGTCAGCCCTTCGACATCTAAAACTGCCATTCTTTTCTCCTTTATGTCTATCAAGCTCTTATTTTCATAGTATCACAGCCGGCCTGGTACCAGCAATTCATCGGGTTCGCCAATAAAATGAGAAGATTTTAATATTTTCTATTGACAGGGCCAGGCCGCTTAGCTATACTAAAAAACAATCACTAACAAGGGAGTAAGTTCAATGAAGCAAAATCAGTTCAACAAGCAAATTAACCGTTGGCAAAGCCGGTAGTTTCAGGTTGATTCGTCATGGATGCAACCTGAAAAGCAGATTGCATCTGTGCCGGCTGATTTTGCAATCATTCAGTCCGCATGGATCCACATGCGGACTTTTATTTTGCCCAGCGAAACGGGAGTCCAGGTCATGTGGGCTCCCGTTTTTATTTGGAAAGGTGTGAAGATTAATGAAGCGAATGTATACCCTGATTGCCCTGCTACTGGCCTTCCTCGGTGTCGCGTTCTTTAGCGAAAATGGCGGGTTGGTCAAACGGCGGGTCCCGCGAGTGGGAGTGTTGACCTTGATGCACCACCCCGCCCTCGACCAAATCTATAAGGGATTCGTCGATGAGCTAGCCAGGGAGGGTTACCACGACGGCAAAAATATTCAAATCGAATACCAAAACGCCAACGGTGACCAGAGCAACCTTAAAACCATGGCGTCCAAGCTAGTTAACGATAACTGCAACGTTATTTACAGCATTACGACGCCGGCCGCCCAAGCCGCGGCGAACTCTACCAGCAAGATTCCCATCGTTCTAGGCGCCGTCACCGATCCGAAGGGGGCTGGCCTGGTCAAGAACAACCGCCACCCCGGTGGCAACATCAGCGGCGTTTCCGACCAGTCGCCAATCAGGGAGCAGCTCAACCTGGTTAAGGAATTTATGCCCCACCTCAAGACTCTCGGGGTAATTTATACTTCCAGCGACGCCTCAGCAGTCGCTGGTCACCAGCAGATTCAGCAGGAATGCAAGAAGATGGGGATCCGGCTCAAGTCCTACTCAATCGCCAACAGCAACGACCTCAACCAGGTCTCCGAGCAGATGCTCCAGGAAGTCGATGCGGTGGTTGTACCAACCGATAACACCATCGCCGGCGCTATGCAGACACTGGTCAAGAATGCTAACGCGGCCAACAAGCCGGTCTTCCCAGCGGCCGCCTCGATGGTTAAGCAGGGCGGCCTCGCCACATACAGTGTCAACCAGTACCAGCTAGGCGTCCGCGGTGCCAAGATGACCGTCGCCATTCTCAAGGGGAAGAAGCCAGCGAACATGCCAATCCAATACGTCCGGCATGGCGACCCAGTGTTAAACCTTAAGCAGGCCCGCCGGCTTCACATCCAAATACCCAAGCAATTTGAACACGAAGCCAAGACGAAGGGAGAGATTTATCAATGAATCTAATGGTATCAGCAATCGGGCAGGGACTCTTATGGGCACTCCTGGGTCTCGGCCTCTACCTCACCTTCCGGATCCTCGACTTCTGTGACATGACCGTCGAGGGAACCTTCCCCCTCGGCGCAGCCACCGCGGTCACTGCAATTTCACACGGTATTAACCCCCTGCTGGCAACCCTGCTCGCCATCGGTGCCGGGATGCTGGCTGGCCTAGTCACCGGCCTCCTCTATACGAAGGGGAAAATTCCCAGTCTACTTGCCGGAATTCTGACGATGACCGCCATCTATTCGGTCAACCTCCGAATCATGGGGAAGTCGAACATCTCTTTGCTGGGGAAGCCAACCCTCTTTAACGGTCGCTTCATGACCAGCCTGCCCCAGTACTTCGACAGCGTTGTCATGGGAATCATCATCATCATTGCCGTTATCACCATCTTGATGGTCCTCTTCCTCGCTACGGATTACGGACAGGCCTTCATCGCAACTGGGGACAACCCAACAATGGCGAAATCACTGGGAATCCACACCGATAAGATGATCATCGTTGGCCTAATGGTTTCCAACGGGATGGTCGGCCTCTGTGGCGCCCTGATTGCCCAAAATAATGGCTACGCCGACATCAACATGGGGATTGGGACTATCGTGATTGCCCTGGCCTCCATCATCATTGGCGAAGTGGCCTTTGGCGAATTAACACTTAACCAGCGGCTAGTCGCGGTGACTCTCGGAAGTATCATTTACCGGATCATCCTGCTGGTCGTCCTCCAGCTCGGCTTCTCCGCTAACGACCTCAACCTGATTTCGTCCGTCGTCCTGGCAATCTGCATGATGCTGCCGCAGCTTGAACAGCACCTCCACCTGAAAAAGCCGATTTTGAAAGGAGTACGTCCGCATGAGTAAGCCGATTTTAGAATTAAAAAACGTGCAAACCGTCGTTAATAAAGGAACCGCCAACGAAACGACGATCCTCAAGGGAATCAACCTTGCCATTAACGAAGGCGACTTCATTACCATCGTCGGGACAAACGGGGCCGGCAAGTCCACCCTCTTTAACGTCATCGGCGGCAACCTCAGCGTCGACGCAGGACAGATTCTCCACAACGGCACCGACATCACGAAGAGTTCTGAGGAACAGCGGACGACCTTTTTAGCCCGGGTGTTCCAGGACCCCAAGCTCGGTACCGCCCCGCGGATGACCGTTGCCGAAAATATGCTGCTCGCCACGAAACGTGGTGAACGCCGCCACCTGGTACACCGGAAGCTCAAGGCCAACATCGCCCGCTTCACAGAGCTGGCCGCAACGATGAACAATGGTCTGGAAAAGCGAATGACGACTGCGACCGGTGCCCTATCCGGTGGACAACGACAAGCCCTGAGCTTCCTGATGGCAACCCTCAAGCGGCCCGACATCCTCCTCCTGGACGAACACACGGCGGCCCTCGACCCGCATACCAGTCTAAACCTGCTCCACGCAACGAACGAGCGGATTACGCACGACCACCTGACCGCCCTGATGATTACCCACCACCTAGAGGACGCCCTTACTTACGGCAACCGGCTGATTGTCCTCCAAAACGGGCAGATTAAGGCCGACTTCTGCGGACAGGAAAAGCAGGAATTAACGGTTGAAAAACTCTACCATTATTTTGAAGATTAACCTTACGAAGACCTGACGACTGTGATATAGTAACAATGGTTATATTTGAGGATTACTGGTTAAACACACACGAACGCCAGTCGTACTGGCAGTTCCACTACCCTGGTAATCCATAAACGGGTGGGGCTGAGAATTAACTCAGCCTCTTTGCTATTTTAAAGCTAAAAATGCAACAACGCAGTAGCTGGCCGTTCAAACGCTGATAAATCAGCATTTGACCAACCCCAAATAGGCTTGCTACGCGGCGTAGCCATCCTTCCTACAGGCTAGCTGCGCGGCGACGGAGGTGGGACAACGAACTAGCCAGGCTAGTTCTGTCCCACTCACTCTCACCCGTTTCCACTTTATTTATAAAGGAGCCGTAGCGATGAACGAATTGTTTGAACACACCTCAATTAAGAAGGCCTACTTCACCCTGGCGATGCCGGTCGTCTTGTCGATGGCGGTGACCCTCGTCTACAACCTGGTCGACACCTTCTTCGTTTCCAAAACCGGCAACCCGGACTTGGTCGCCGGCGTCTCACAGGCCGCGCCGATTTTCACCCTCATGATTGCCATTGGTGATATTTTCGGTCTGGGAGGCAGCTCACTGATTTCCCGCTTATTTGGCGAACACCAGGACCGCATCGCCCGGAATGTTTCCGGCTACTGTTTCTACTATTCAATTGCCTGCGGTGTAGTCGTCACGGTTATTATGCTCGTCTTTCAAACCCCAATTCTCCACCTATTGGGGGCCTCGCCAGCGACCTGGCAGTTTGCCCGCGAATACTACCTGGTGATTGCCTGGGGAGCACCCTTCATTATCTTCGGTCTCTCGCCAACCAATATTTTACGAACGGAGGGGCTGGCCGTTCAGTCCATGATTGCCTCAATGGTCGGCACGGTCATCAATATTTTCTTAAACCCCGTCTTCATCTTTAGCTGTGGTCTGGGGGCCGGCGGTTCTGCCCTGGCAACGGTCACTTCCAGCGTGATTGCTGACATCCTAATGGTCTACTTTTTACGGACCAAGAGCAAGAAACTAACGACCTCGATTCATGAAACCAAAATCAGTCGCCAGCTCCAGGGCCAAATTTATGCTATCGGAATCCCAGCCTCCGTGACTAACATCATGGTGACCTTTGCCACCGCAATGACCAACCGCTATCTAATCGCCTACGGGGCTAACAGCGTCGCCGCGATGGGAATTGCGATGAAGGCTAATTCGATCATTATTATGATCATGGTCGGCTTTGCTTTTGGAGCCCAGCCACTAATCGGCTATGCCTATGGGGCCCGGGATGAGCAGCGCTTCAACGAAGTAATTCACTTTGACCTCCTGGTAATCATCAGTCTGAACGTCGTCTTGACAGTCCTCCTGTTGATTTTTGCTCCCCACATCATCGCCCTCTTTATGAACCGTCCAGCGATTGTTCGGGAGGGGGCCCTCATGCTCCGCTGGCTATCATTGACGACCACCTTCGCCGGCATCATCCTCGTCTTTACAACCACGTTCCAGTCAATGGGCAAGGCCGTTCCTGCCTTCTGGCTTTCCTTTAGCCGACAGGGCCTCATCTTTGGGGTTGCCATCGCGGTATTGGCAAAGTTCTTTGGCTATACCGGAATTTTAGCTGCCCAAGCCTGCTCAGACCTGCTGACCCTTATTCTCTCCTTAGTCTTTTATCAGCTTTACCGGCCACACTTTGATAAAACCAAGAAGCACCGTTAAATCAAGAAAAATTAAAAGGAGCAACTCACGCGCTGTGGGTTGCTCCTTTTATTGACCATTAATTATCTAATTTAGTTTTCGCGCTTCTTGTTCAAGCCGAGAAGGCCGAGCAGACTAGCAACTGCCCCCATCCCTAAGCCGAGAACAGCAGCTTGGTTGTCGTTACCAGTCTGTGGCAACTGGTGAGCATTGTTGTTGGCCTTAGCTGGGGTAACCTGTTGACTAGTGGCAACTGGTGCAACCGGTGAAGCAGGCTGACCAGGTTGGTCATTGTCGACAATCACACCAGGCATTCCTGGGTTAGCCGGCGTAGTAGGATCTACTGGAGTAGTAGGGTTCGTTCGGTTTTCTGGGGTCGTCGGCGTAGTTGGCACTGTTGGATTCGTTGGATTAGTAGGATCCGTTGGCTTCGTCGGGTCAGTTGGGTGATCCGGAGTTGGGTCGTTCGGGTCGATGATTTCCGAGTTCTTAGCGTAAACAAAAGTCGTTACGTATTGGTAAGGAGTAAAGTTACCGCTCGTTGCTCCTTCAGTCTTAACCAGGTGATAGCCCTTGATATCCTTTGGCTTAGCAGTCCATTGACCAGCTGAGTACCAGTATGAGCTTGCATTGATACCATTAGCTGTTTGGTCCGGGTTAGCGTAGTTGTGGGCGATAAGGTCGCTGTCGGCTAATTTGTTGCCATCTTCATCCACGTAGTTTACTAGGACCGGCTTGTTAGGTACCAGGTAGATGTAAGTACCATCAGCATAATTGTTGTAGTAATCATCGTTGTACAGCTTATTTGTCGTTCCAATGTAAGAGAAGCCCTGCTTCCGGTAGTGGTCAATTAGCGCCTGGCTCCGCTTTTCAACATCACCATTATTGTCACCATCATTCTTCTGTCCTTGAACACCAGAAATTCGGAACATTCCCGGCAGGTTCTCCCATGAGTTCACAATCACCGCACCAGTGCTTCCCTTGCCAGTGGTCGTTGTTACGGAATCAGCATTATCCATCACTTTCTTGTATTGGAAGACTAACCGAATTGGATTTTCATCATTGTATGAGTTTTCAGTTTGCCCATCAATTTGACCTTCCAGTACCGGTGCGGATACCAGCTTGTAGCCAGGAATGTCGAAGGCAGCACCTTCGTACTTAGAAGCATCTGGCATGGTAACATCACCATTTTGGTGTTGGAACGATTCAGTCGTCATGTAGTAGCTTGGCATTTTCATCGATGCCAAAACATGGCCGTTATCGGTATCAACGTATTCTACCTGGATTGGTGATAGAACCGCGTAGTTCAAAGTAATATTAATGTAGCCAATCGTTGTTCCATATTCAGTAGTTACCACTTTTTCGGGAACAACCCCTTCTTTCAAAACGGCAGAGCCTGAATCATTAAAGTTAAAGTATTGGTCCAGTACTTCTGGGTTCAGCAACTTGTAACCCGGAATTGGCTTCTTGTAGGCTTGATAAGTTTGACCATTACCAGTTGAGTAAAGCGTCACTGTTTCTGGAGTCCAGTAAGAGTAGTGTCCGGTACTCCGGTTCAACGTTTGAACGTTTCCGCCACGGGTTACATCATGGCGGGTAACAGTAATGTAGTAAACACTGACATTCTTATTTTCCGTAGCCGACTGAGTATTATCATTTTCCGTAGCCGGTGCAACCGTGGCGTTAGGTTGGCTTTGGTTAGCAGAAGCATTAGTAGTATTTGTGTCGGTAGCTGCAACATTCTGTTTTTCATTTACTGATTGATTAGCATTTGATTGGTTAGCAGTATTAGTGTTAACAACCACCGGCTGATTAGTCGTACTGTTTGGGGTATTAGTATCGGCACTTGCTGAGCTGACACCCATAAAAGTTAAACCGATTAGGACTGAGGCAACGCCCACGCTGAGCTTCTTCAGAGTAAACCGTTGGTTCTTTTGTGCTTGCTTCTTTAACATTTCACTTTGATTATTACTTGATAACATATCCCTAAGTCCTCCCAAAATTCATTACAACTATTTTATAACATATAACCATTTCACTTATTAAGTGAAATAGATAAATTTTTTGTTTTAATTTTCAGAAACGCTGTTAAATAGGCATTTCCAGAAGGAGGTAATTTTGCTCATTTATAAATAATCAAGCCCGTTCTGGTTATCTAATGATTTTAATTTATCATGTTAAGCGATAAAACTCACCATTTTGCTGATAAATAGATAAGTGACACCCCCCCTGTCTGGACAGCATGCAATCACTAACGGAGCGGAAATAAAAAACAGCCCGTACCAAAGTTTCAGGCACGAGCTATTTACACAATTATTCTATTTTCTCATCAGTGATTCGCCAAAATTAGTTTTCACGCTTCTTGTTCAAGCCAAGGAGACCAAGCAGACTAGCAACTGCGCCCATTCCTAAGCCAAGAACAGCAGCTTGGTTGTTGTTACCGGTTTGTGGCAACTGTTGTGCGTTGTTAGCCTTAGCAGGCGTAACTTGCTTGCCGGCTTGGGTTGGCACTACTGGTTGACCTGGTTGGCCATTGTCAACAATCACACCAGGCGTTCCTGGGTTAGCTGGCGTAGTTGGGTTTACCGGAGTAGTAGGATTCGTTGGGTTTTCTGGAGTCGTCGGCGTAGTTGGATCGGTTGGGTTAGTAGGATCCGTTGGCTTCGTCGGGTCGGTCGGGTCAGTTGGGGTTGGCTTGTCTGGATCGTTCGGGTCGATGATTTCTGGCGTGTAGTAAACCGTTACGGTTTGGTCGCTAGAAGGATCACTCGGGTTGATCTTAGTAGCAGCAACTTCAGTCAGTTCAGGGTTTTGGTAACCACTAATCTTTGGTGAAACAACTGCTGCCCAGCCGTCTTGGTCACTTGTCCAGCCATCACCGGAAACCAGGTTGCCCTGAGCATCAACATAACCCTTGAGCTGGCCAGTAACCTTGTCAACCAAGGCAGTCCGGCTTGCCTTAACAGTCTGAACCACTGGAGTAGCAACCTGTTCATTGGTCTTACTGTCCACGTAGTTGATCGTCCGGGTGTAAGTGTGGTTCAGCTGGTCAGAGTAAGTACCAGCTGGGAACTTTGGACCATCAGGGTTCGATGGGTTAACCGGGTCAGTTGGGGTTGCCGGCTTGTCTGGGGTAACCGTAATCGTATCGTGTTCAACGTTAATAGTCACAGTCTGAGTGCCCTTAACGATTGAGCCTGGTACAACTACATCGGCGTTCAGAACCTTGTATCCAGCCTTTTGCAGTTCAGCAATGGTCGTCGCCTTGTCGTAGCTAACAGGAGTGTCAACGTCCTGGTCACCAGTGTTGTAAGTGTAGTTGTCCAAATCCTTGTTATCAGTAACATCGTGAACAGTTACAACCACGTTTCCTTGATCCTTAGCGTAAACAAAGGTCGTTACATATTGGTAAGCAGTGAATTCACCGTTCGTAGCCCCTTCAGTCTTAACCAAGTGGTAGCCCTGGATGTCCTTCGGCTTAGCAGTCCATTCGCCAGCAGGGTTCCAGTTTGCGCTGTGGTTAACACCCTGGTTAGTCTGGTCAGGGTTAGCAGCGTTCGTTGCGATCGTATCGCTATCCGCAAGCTTGTTCCCCTGTTCATCAACGTAGTTAACTTGAACTGCCTGGTTTGGAATTAAGTAAATCTTTGTCCAAGTAGCGTAGTAGTTGTAGTAATCGTCATTGAAGATCTTGTTGGTCGTACCAATGTAGGAGAAGCCCTGCTTCTTGTAACGGTCAATCAGATCTTGAGTACGCTTTTCAACGTCACCGTTATCCGCACTATTCTTCAGGCCGTAAACTCCGCTGATGCTGAACATACCTGGTAAGTTTGTCCAGGTGTTAGCAGAAATCGCTGCTCCTGTACTGCCCTTGCCTGGGGTAGTCGTAGCGGATTCAGCGTTGTCCATTACTTTCTTGTATTGGAAAGTCAAGTAGATGTAATTCTTATCTTGAAGGGAGTTCTGGGTTTGACCGTCAATCTTCCCTTCAATCAGCGGTGCTGAAACCAACTTGTAACCCGGGATGTTAATAGCAGCCCCTTCGTACTTAGAAGCATCTGGTGCCTTTGGGTCACCAGCCAGCCGTTCTGGCGATACGGTCGACATGTAATAGCTTGGTAATTCCATTGAAGCCAAAACGTGACCGTTATCAGTGTCAACATATTGAACCTTAATTGGCGACAGAACACCGTAGTTCAAGGTAAGGTTGATTTTTCCTTCTACCATCCCATTTTCCAGAACCCGCGTCTCAGGAGTAAGTACCCCCTTCTTCATGATGGCATAACCATTAGCGTCAAAGTCAAAGTATTGATCTAAGATTTCAGGGTTCAGTAACTGGTATCCCGCAACTGGTGCCTTAAAGTTTTGCCCAGTGGTCGCGCCAGGATAAACAACCGTTCCCTTGTAGTCACTCTTATATTCATAGCGACCAGTCATCTTGTTCAGCACTTGAATGTTGCCGCCCCGAGTAACGTCATGGAAGTTTACCGTAATGTTGTAGTAGTTCGGTACCTTTGCCTCGGCTGCTTGGTTGTTATTGTTTTCGGCAGCTGGCGTAACATTGGCAGTTGCTTGGTTAGCAGTTTGGTTGTTGTTAGCAGCCGCCTGCGTGTTCGTGTCCTGAGCAGCTGCTGCATTATTTTCGCTTACTGGTTGATTATTTTATACCACTTTCCATGTTTGATTATCAAGTGAAAATAATAAAAAATTACTATTTGTATTTTTAAAATGCTGTTATATCAGCATTTGTAAGCAATAATTTTTTTATTATAATTTTGGAGATATGATTGTTTTTGCTTATCTATTGATTTTTGTTTATCACTATTGCCAAAAATATTAGCCATTCACTGATAAACGGATAAACAAAATAAAAACCAGCCTGACAGCTGACTATCATTGTCAGCTGTCAGGCTGGTTAGGTTCGCAACTAGGACTCCCGTTCTAACACCGGGACTACTCTTCGGCTAACTTCCGGTTAAAATAATGGGCCAGTTTTGCCTCTGGGTATACCCCAGTGACTTTTTCCTTGGCGACCCCATTACGAAAAACGACCAGTGACGGGATACTCATTACCTTGTAACGCTGGGCAAGCTCTTGGCCGTTGTCGACGTTGAACTTCACAAATTTAATTTGACCCGCAAACTGCTGCTCCAGCTTCTCTAAAACCGGCGCCATCATCTTGCAGGGCCCACACCACGGTGCCCAAAAGTCAACGACCGTCAGTGGCCCGGTAATCGTCTGGTCAAAGTTCTCTTGTGTTGCTTCAATTGCCATTACTTTTGCTCCTTTTGTTTATCTTTACCACGCCGGATAAAGTGGACAATAATTGTCAGTCCAAATACTATCAGCATAAAGATGCCAAAGTATTGTGATGGTATTTCGATGTCGATTGCCGGAATCGTCAAGAAGAGCTTAATCGCAATCACAAAGATTAAGGCGTAAGCCATTGGTTCGAGTTCCGGAATCTTACGCATCAGTTTCATGATAATCTCGGCTACTCCCCGCATGCAGGCAATCCCAATCAAGCCCCCAATCAGGACGATTACCGGGTTAGGTGAGACCGCCAGCGAAGCTAATACCGAGTCAACGGAGAAAATGATGTCCATAAATTCGATCTGGGCAACGACCAGCCAGAAGCGTTTCCGGCCCGTCACCCGGTCGGCAGTTGTGCGGACTTTTCGCCGTCGCCGGCCGTGGTAGCGATTATGGAAGAACCGGTATACCAGATACATCAGGTAAGCAGCACCGATTACTTTGATTTCCCAGAAGTTGATTAGGTAGACCCCAATCCCGATGATTAAGAAGCGGAAGAGGTAAGAACCCCAAATTCCGTAAAAGAGGGACTCCTCCTGCTCCTTGAGGGTTGGTAGCACCCGGGTTTGCGCAGCTAAAACGACCGCATTATCGACTGACAGTAGGCACTCAATTATTACTAGCGACAAAATAATGAGCCAATCCTGGCCTGAGGTAATAACCGTTGCCCAGTTATGTGGGTCAAAAAACGGCCCATATAACTTTTCTAAAAGTGACAATTAGTGTCCTCCTTGTAGCATTATTTGCAATCTAACTTTTCTAAGTCGTATTTTACCAGATAATCCGTAAAATAGGATGGCAAAGGTGCCGTAACCTGAATTCTTTTAAAAGAAAAGGGCAGGACCAATTCCTGTGTGGCGCCGTGCAGCAGCATCCGCGGAGAACCATCCCGGCCGTACAAGGGGTCACCAATAATCGGGTGCCCATGGTAGGCAAGGTGGACCCGGAGCTGGTGGGTCCGTCCCGTTGCGAGCTGCAGGAGGACGAGCGTGCGATTGTGCCGGCTCGCCAGCACCTGGTAGTTGGTTTGCGCTGGCTTGGCATTTTCGCCAGCGACGCAATACTTACGCACGTCCCGTGGATCCTTGCCCAGGGGTTCAGTAAACTTCCCCCGGCCGGTCAGGTTGCCGGCAACCACTGCCAGATAACGACGGTGAATTTGCCCGGAGCTGATCAAACGGTTGAGGACCGGCACAACCACAGGATTTTTAGCAATAATCATTGCCCCGCTGGTCTCCTGGTCAAGGCGGTGGACCATAAAGGCTCCGCAATCCTTTGCCGTTAGGTAGCCCGCCACGTCGTTCATCAGCGTCCCCGTTTCGCCGTGATAATTTGGGTGGCTCTTTTGTCCCTGCGGCTTGTTGACCACTACCAGGTCACGATTTTCAAACAGGACCCTAACCTGTGGTTCACAGGTCGGTCGGTAATCATTTGCTGCCGGGGTTCGGAACTCATCCCCGTTAAAGGCCAGCGTCACCCGGTCCCCCGCTGCGACCGCCGTGTTCATATAGGCATAGCGACCATTTAGCAGGACATGGTGACGGCGGCGTAAAAAGTGAACATAGCGGTTCGGCAGCAGCCACTGGTCATGCAGTAAAGTCCGTAGGCTGCAACGAGTCTGGTTCTCCGGCAGGTGCTCCTCAATTTTCCAGCGAATTTTGTCCGTCATTTTTCCACCCCTCTTATACGTTAGTTTTATTTTATAATTATTTCCCGGGAAATGGAAAAGCGTCCTCTTTACTTTTCCCCGTTTATAGCGTTGAATATTAATGTAAGGATTTATAGGAGGTGAATAGCTTGCTCAGTACCGAAGAAATTAACGATCACAGTCGGTGGATCAGTGTATTTGAACCACTCCCCCGCGAGCGGGCAGACCTGATCAAAAAATACGAAGTGACCCAAGAACTGCTGGACTATGCTATTGACCCCTACGAAAAAGCCCGGGTTGAAGTCGATCCGGATGCGGGGGTAACCTTGTTGATTTTCGACGTCTACGTCCCGACCCACGCGGTGACCGCCCCCCAGACGGCCCCCATTGGGATCATGCTGACAACCAATAACATTATTACCTTCACCAATGCCAAGACGAACTTTGTTAACGGCATCATCGCCAACCAGCTTAAAGTTTTGCAGAAGCGGGGCCCAATTACCGATAAACTCAACCTGGTTTTCCCGGTTCTTTACCGGCTTTCAACGAACTACTTTGGTCCCCTCCGCCGGGTCGACCAGCAGCGGCAGCAAATCCAGCGCAACCTGCAAAAACGAACCGGGCGGAACGCCATTACCGAGTTCATGGAAATCGAAACTGGTCTGGTCTACATGTTAACTTCCCTCAAGGGGAACGTTTCTCTGCTTGAGGAGTTCAAACGGCGGTTTGCCCCCCGAATGTCGACCCGGCAGCGCAACGACCTGGACGACGTGATCGTCGAAGCACAACAGGGGCTGGAGATGGCCCAGATGACCTCTGATGTCTCCGAGCGGGTCTCCAACGCTTACAGTAAGGTTTTGGATAGCGACCTAAACCAAACGATGAAGTACCTGACCATCTATTCGATTGTCCTGTCAATTCCCACGATTGTTTCGGGATTTTATGGAGAAAACGTGAAACTGCCCTTAGCCGATGGGAACCTTTCCTGGCTCCTCACCTTAGTAATTACTCTCGTGCTGATGGTCGCCTGCGTGATTTTTCTCATCAACCGGCGCTGGTGGAAGTAACCCCCTTGCACGACGACAGTGAGGGTGGTAGGATTACTAACATCGAACAAGCAAATTAATAGCCTATATAATGCCGAGATATGGTCGGCAGTTTCTACCCGGAGCCTTAAATTCCGGACTATAAGCGTTTCAATACTTATACTGAAAAGAAGCTGCGGCATTTCCTTGCCGCAGCTTCTTTTGCTAGGCTGTGATTTGACTTCCAAACTATTAGGAGGAATTCCACGTGAAGCAAGCAACTTCAACTGTTTATCGCGGCCAAGCCAGCCGCCGCACATTTACCAGCGAGTGGCACAACCTGGTGCTCGGCTTTCAGCACCTTTTAGCTATGTATTCTGGGGACGTCCTGGTGCCCCTCCTCATTGGCCACTACCTGCACTTTTCCGCCCTCCAGATGACCTACCTGGTATCCATCGATATCTTTATGTGTGGGGTGGCGACGCTCCTGCAGCTCAAGCAAACACCACTGACGGGGATTGGCCTGCCGGTTGTCCTTGGCTGTGCTGTTCAGGCCGTGACGCCCCTTGAGTCAATCGGTGGCAAGCTCGGAATCACCTACATGTACGGTGCCATCATCGCCGCCGGAATCTTCGTCTTCCTGATTGCCGGCTTCTTCGCCCGCCTCAAGCGTTTCTTCCCGCCTGTCGTTACTGGGTCATTAATTACGATCATTGGTTTCACCCTAGTCCCGGTTGGCTTTCAAGATCTCGGTGGCGGCACCCCGACCGCCGCTTCGTTCGGGAACCCCACGAACCTGTTAGTCGGCTTTTTGACGATTATTATCATCCTAGTCATCAGCGCCTTTGCCCGGGGCTTTATGAAGTCAATCGCCATTCTGATTGGAATCCTAGTGGCTTCATTTATCGCCGGTGGCCTCGGCCAGGTATCGTTAACCCCGGTTAGTGAAGCAGCCTGGTTCCATACGCCCCAGCTATTCTTCTTTGGGGTGCCCCACTTCAACCTGAGTGCCATGGTCACCATGATGCTGGTTTCCCTGACCACCATGATCGAGTCCACCGGGGTGTTCTTCGCCCTCAGTGACATCACCGGCCGCCAGCTCACCACAAAGGATTTGGAACGGGGCTACCGGGCCGAGGGGATTGCCGCGGTCCTGGGCGGACTTTTCAACACCTTCCCCTACTCAACTTTCTCGGAAAATGTTGGGGTTCTCAAAATGTCCGGGGTTAAAACCCGGCGGCCAGTCTACTATGCCGCCTTCCTGCTGCTCCTGCTCGGCCTGTTGCCAAAGGTCGGCGCGCTGGCAACTGTAATTCCAGAACCCGTCCTCGGTGGTGCCATGATTGTCATGTTTGGGATGGTCGGCGTCCAGGGGGTACAGATTCTTCACAAAGTTGATTTCACCAAAAACTCGAACCTCCTGACCGCTTCCGTTTCCATCGGGCTAGGACTCGGGATTACCATGTACCCTCAACTCTTCCAGCACATGCCGACCGAAGTCCAGATTATCCTGGGCAACGGAATCGTCGTCACCAGCATTTCGGCAGTCCTGCTTAACCTGCTCTTCAACCACCGCTGGGCAACAGAAAAATAATTGGCCGTTGACAAACGCCTAGCAAGACGATAATATAATGGCAACAATTTTCGTTCTAGTAGGTCCTGCGTTGGGTGTCAGAGAGCCGGTGGTGATGTGCGAACCGGTCAGGCGGAGCGGCTGAATTATCACGAAATCTCAATTGTCCGGCCATGATCAGTGCCGTTACCACCTGATAAGAGTGCGGCAATAGTCCGTAAGCTGGGTGGTACCACGGTTTAAATAATCGTCCCGTTGATTTAGTTCAACGGGACGTTTTTTTGTTTAAGGAGGAAGTTATCATGAGCAACTGTGGTGGGGTCATCCGTTATCTTAGCTGCTAAACTGCAACGCTAACGATTAAGGAGGACCTAGGTTATGAAAAAAGTACACTTTAAAGAAGCCGTTATTATTCTGATTATTATGTTGATCATCTTGGGAACCGCCGTCATTAAGTTCGGCCTGTCACCCCAGATTCCCGTCCTGTTTACGATTGCCCTGCTCATCTTCTGGGCCCGCTTTCGGGGAGCATCCTGGGAGGATATCCACCAGGGAATCCAGGAGGGAATTGGGACGGCCATCATCCCGATTTTCATCTTTATTCTGATTGGGGCCTTGATTGCCGTCTGGATTAAGGCCGGAATCATCCCCGCCATCATGGTGGTTGGTTTCAAGCTGATTTCTAGTCAGTTCTTTATCCCCTCAACATTTGTGGTCTGCTCACTGGTCGGCCTGTCGATTGGTAGCGGCTTTACCACTATTTCCACGATTGGAATCGCCCTCTTTGGGATGGGGGTCGCAATGAACATCAACCCAGCCCTAATTGCTGGGGCGATCATCTCCGGGGCCGTCTTTGGCGATAAGATGTCACCCCTTTCGGATTCAACCAACCTCGCGTCCGCGATTGCCGGCAGCGACCTCTTTGCCCACATTAAGAACATGATGTGGTCCACCATCCCCTCGTTTGTCGTTTCGCTAATCCTCTTCTGGCTGCTCGGCAGCGCGGGTTCCCATATCGACGCGGGTAAAATCGCCCGGACTACGGCCGTCTTGACCCAGCACTTCACCATCAGCTGGTGGGCGCTCTTGCCAATCGCCCTGATGTTTATCTGCGCTTGGCGGCACATCCCGGCAATTCCAACCCTCTTTATCAATATCTTCGTTACGGTCATCATGATTTTCTGCCAACACCCGCACGAATCATTATCCTCACTGACTGGTTTAATTACCGACGGTTTCGTGGCCCACACCAGTGATAGTTCCGTTAACACCCTGCTATCACGGGGTGGCATCTCCAGCATGATGACCACCGTTTCCCTGATTATCGTGACCCTCTCCCTTGGGGGCCTGCTAATGAAGTTCCAGGTAGTTCAAGCTGCGATGGAACCGCTGGTCAAGCACCTGCGCAAGCCGGGACCATTGGTTACTACGACCATCCTGGCCGGAATTGGTATCAACCTCTTCGTCGGTGAACAGTACCTCTCCGTTATTTTGCCAGGGAAGGCGTTCAAACCCGCCTTTGCACGGATTGGCCTTTCGCCGCTAGCACTCAGTCGGGTACTCGAAGATGGTGGAAGTGTGATTAACTACCTCATCCCATGGGGCGTTGCCGGCTCCTTTGCCGCTTCCACCCTTGGTGTTCCCGTTTTACACTTCCTGCCCTTCGTCTTCTTCAGTCTTTTCTCACCGGTATTCTCCATCCTGAGCGGGTTCACCGGTATCGGGCTCAAATGGGCTGGCAAAAAAGAGCAAAACTAGCTATGTTATAAAACCTAAGGAATAAGAAAGACCCCCAATTAGCTTGTTAGCTAATTGGGGGTCTTCGTCCTTCAATGCTGTATGGAGAAAACGCAGTATTTAACCTGCCATCTACTGCGCTGAGGCATTGTAATCTAAAAACGATTATATTCGCCCCTTAACGTCTTTATCCTTAAACGACTTCGGGTCCGGAATAAAGGAGATATCGGCGTCAATAATCCCAAACTGCTCGCGGAGCATCTTCTCAATGCGTTCCGACAGCTGGAAACTCTCCAGCACCGTCATCTTACTATTAACCATCAGGGTAGCGTCCAAAGTGACTACGTTGCCGTTGTAGTGAGCCTTGAGTTCGACCACCTGACGCACCTTTGCAACATTGAGAATCGCGTCCCGGTACTCTTTTTCGGCTCGGGGATCAAAGTAGTCCGTCAGGTTGAGGCTACTATCAAAGAAGATTTTTAAACCGGAATACAGGATAAAGAAACCAACGACAATACTGGTGGCACCATCAAGCCAGGCGAGGTCAAACAGGAGTGCGCCGCCGATGGCAACCATCGTCCCAATACTGGTAAAGGCATCGCTCAGGCTGTCCTGGGCCGACGCCAGCAGGGCCGCGTTTTGCAGCTTCCGTCCGGTCCGTCGGTTCATGTACCACACCACCAACATGATGACGGAGGCCACGCCAGCCCCAATCAGGGCCACTGGCTGGGGAACCACCCGGCTGCTCGGGTTCAGCAGGGCCTTGATTCCGTCAATAATAACGCTGAGGGCAATGGCGATCATCACGACCGCGGTCACCAGTGAAAAGATGGTTTCGTAACGCCAGCGGACGAACTGGACCCGCTGGTCAGAGCCCATGTGATCCTGGTAGTTGCCAGCTGGGAGCTTGGCGCCAATGATGTCGTCATCATCAACGTCCTGGGCAATGTGCAGGCCAATCATCAAGAGAACTGTTGAAATAATTCCTGATAAGTTATTAAAGGCATCAGCCCGCAAAGTCTGTGACCTACTGATAGCCGCTAGCCAGTATTCAATGATTGAAATAACCAGGTAGGCCACCACATTGTAAACCAAGTGGCGTTGGGCGGCCCGAATCTTCGCCAGCTCATTGGCCTGGGTCCGCTCCCAGACAGCCATCTCGTGCTTTGTATGCTTCTTAAACTTTGACATCAATCTCTAACTTCCCTTAAAAATGCATTAGGTCTATTGTAACGCAAACTTTGATAGGCAAAAGTAAGAACCAAGAGGCTGGGAATTAACTCAACCTCTTAACTATTTTATAGATTAATAATGCCTCA
>OLQI01000829.1_pt1 | contig 24679 bp, 23 predicted proteins | sample 1672171 | NCBI WGS metagenome assembly OLQI01 (sample SAMEA3136655, study PRJEB25190) | human gut metagenome
AGGCAGCCACGGTCGACCGCCAAATAACGGTCGTCAACCCGGTCAGCGGCGAAAAAGCTGTCGTTACGCAGACTGCAACTAAGACGCCAGGTCCGGACGGTGCTGACACCAACATTTGGCAGGTATATTTCCCACCGGTCTACCAGGGATATAAGCCATCCCAGCCATTTGTTCCTGTCACCGTTGTTACGCCGGAAACCCAGCCTAGTAACGTCGAAATTACCTACCGGCCGCTCAAGCAGGATGATATTCGAACCAATACTTTTGCCGGAATATTCTTTAAGGATGTCAATGGTAAGCGAGTCGTACCAATGCTCTGTCAGCCCGTTGACAAAAAGGGAATTGTCCAGATGCCCGAGGCTCCTAAGGGTTGGGAATACATCAACCGCGACCAGCTACCGGACTCTTTCATCTGCTATGATTATAAAGACCCGTTCTACGTCTTCCTGGTAAAAAGGCCAGCAGAGCAGGTCCAAACGAAGCAAGTCACGAGAAAGATTATTTGCCACCTGCCAGGCGGCGACAAAGTCTATACGCAAACCGTTACGGCCACGAAGATTGGCAAACAACCATGGAAGCTGCCGGCGTTTCCCGCATTCAATGTCCCAACCCCGACCGGCTACCAGCCCTCGCTGCCAACCGTTCAGAAACTAACCGCTGATCCCGATCAGGCACCGGTGGTCGTTGAGGTCACATACCAAGCCATTACGCCGACTAAACCCGTGGGGCCAGATCAGCCAGCGAACGATCACCAAACTGTAAACCCGGCTCAGGATAGTCAACCGGCAGATACTCCTGCCAATACCGTAAACGTTGCCGGTAAGGGGACCACTGCTTTCCCAGACCTAAAAGACCGCCTGGCACAGTTGCAAGCACCACTTGACCAATTAGAAAACAATGAGCAAACGAGCCGCCCCGTCGCCCTCCCACAGACGGGGAATCACTCAGAAAAAAGTGGAATACTCCCAGGACTAATAGCGGCGGCGTGGACAGCGTTTTCAGCGGGCGCCGTTTTCAAGAAAAAACGCAATTATTTTAAATAAACACTTGCTATTTTAATTTTCTCATAGTATTCTAATAACAACCAAAAGGAATGGAGGAAGTTAAAATGCAATTATTTAAGATTAAAATCCTAATTGAACTTACTTCCACCCCAACCACAACAAACTAAGGCGTGGTTGGGGATTAATTTTTATTCCTTTGAATACTGTATAAATCAGCTATCCAATTACTTCAGCCACGGCAGCAACGAAAATGATGCTCAGTGGCCGGAGAAGGTGGATAGCTTTTTTTGTCGAGAAAGAGAGGTTTTTTACATGGCGGAAGAAAAGGTCAAACTTAGACGGACGATGACGCCCGGACAAATGGAAATGATTGCAATTGGGGGGACTATCGGTAGTGGTCTTTTCATGGGGGCTACGTCAACGATTAAATGGACCGGGCCGTCAGTTTTACTGGCATACGCCTTCGTTGGTTTAGTTCTCTACGGCGTAATGCGGGCACTGGGGGAAATGATTTACATTAGCCCCGGCACTGGGTCCTTCGCCGACTACGGTGATAAGTATATTCATCCCTTTGCCGGTTATTTGACCAAGTGGAGCAATATTTTCCAGTTTATCATCGTGGGGATTTCAGACATCATCGCAATGTCCCAATACCTGAACTATTGGTGGCCGAAGCTGCCCGACTGGTTCTCTGGGATTATCGTGATTGCAATGCTGACCCTCGCCAACCTGGTTTCAGCAAAGGCGTATGGCCGGCTGGAATTCTGGTTCGCAATGATTAAGGTGGTAACGATTATCGTGATGATCATTCTGGGTCTGCTGGTAATCGTCCTGGGGTTAGGAAACAATTGGCACCCTGTTGGTATCTCCAACTTATGGACGCACGGCGGCTTCTTCACCGGTGGCTTCATGGGCTTCATGTTCTCACTGTCAGTGATTGCCGGATCTTATCAGGGAATCGAGCTGCTGGGAATCACGGCCGGGGAAGCTGCTTCTCCACGGCACGCCATCGTCAAGTCTGTTAAGTCTGTTATTTGGCGGATTTTAATCTTCTACATCGGTGCAATCTTCGTAATCGTTTCAATTTATCCATGGAACAAACTAGACGCTGTTGGTTCACCGTTTGTCGAAACCTTTACTAAGGTCGGAATTACTGGTGCAGCTGGAATCATTAACTTCGTTGTCTTGACGGCAGCACTGTCTGGAGCTAATTCTGGAATTTACAGTGCTAGTCGGATGCTCTTCAAGCTGTCTATTGACAAGCAGGTACCGAAATTCTTCGGTAAACTTTCCAAGCGGGTGGTTCCAAACGTCGCTGTCTTAACGATTGCCTTCTGGATTGCCCTTGGTTTCATTGTTAACTCCATCATTTCGGTCGTAAATAAGGACGCAAGCAACATCTTCGTAATTGTTTATAGTTCTAGTGTCCTGCCTGGGATGGTACCGTGGTTCGTAATCCTGCTGGCCGAATTAAATTACCGCCGTCAGCACCCTGAAGACTTAGTTGACCACCCATTCAAGATGCCACTTTACCCGTTGTACAACTACTTTAGTTTGGCGGCCTTGGCAATCATCCTGGTCTTCATGTTCTTCAATCCAGATACTCGGGTTTCCGTTTCGGTAGGGGTTATCTTTATCATCATTATCTGGTTCGCCTTCCGCTGGCAGCTAAAGCGGGATCCAGAGCGGGCCAACTAAGTTAAATCTAAGGAGGTTGGGTATCCCAGCCTCTTTTTTTGTAGAATCAGCTGACCATTTGTTCGCCAAATATAGTAAAATAAAAATGATTTTTACTATATGAAAGGATTGGCATTATGTATCGAATTAAAAAGAGACTCTGGCAAACCATCCTCGCCCTGGGGTTGGTACTACTGTTCGGTGGTTTCATCAACCAGTCCAACGGCAGTAATACCGCCTGGGCGCAGGGCATCCAGCGGCTAGTCTCCTGGGGTGGTAATTACCACAGCGGGAGTCAGCAAAGCCTACCGCCAACCAAGGAGCAGGCGGAGTCAGTACTAACACCGGCCGTCCGCCAGCAGTTAGGGGACTCTATCAGTTGGAATGGTTCTGGTGCCTTCATCGTCAACAATAACCGGCCGCAACTGAACGCTAACATTAGCAGCGCGCCATACGCCGTTAATCTCCGTGACCAGCAGGGCCGGGCATGGCGGGGGGATGCCTGGCTCAATCGCACCACTCGTCAATACCGCAACCGGAATGAAACTGATAACGGCGCTACTAGCTGGCGCCCAGCAGGATTTTTACAGGCCAGCAACCTGACTGGAGGTTACCGGCACGCCTATGACCGGGGGCACTTACTCGGCTACGCCCTAGTCGGGGGGATTAATCGTTTTGACGCCTCCGAATCTAACCCCGCTAACATCGCCACGCAGACCGCCTGGGCCAATGAAGCCCGCAGTTCGACCTCAACCGGGCAAAACTACTATGAAGGGCTCGTCCGCAAAGCGCTTGACCGGGGCAAGCAGGTGCGGTACCGGGTCACTGATATATACAACGGTAATGATGTCGTGCCAGCGGGCGCCCATATTGAGGCGCTCTCCAGCGACGGTAGCTTATCTTTCAATGTCTTCGTGCCGAACGTGCAACGGAATATTAAAATTAATTACGCCACCGGAGCAGTAACACAATTGAATAACTAACTGTTGAGAGTAAGAAAAGGACCTGATATAAACCTTTTCGGAATGATAAAGCCGGGCGATGAATCACTTTTGATTCACCGTCCGGCTTTTTAGTCAAGGGTCGCCGACTGAATTATGACGCTCCTGGTTTTAACTTATTTTTCTAAGGAATTCCGCTTGCGATAGCCAAAGCCCAGCATTGAAAGGGTCGTTACCAGGACTAAACCAGTGACACTAGCATCCTTATTACCGGTTCGCGGTAATTCCTTATACTACTGGTTTTGCTGACCACCAGACAATGGCCGCCCGCTAAGACTTGACTGCTTGCTTCCTCCCGGCAGACTCTCACCAGGAATTACCTTATTGGCTCCCGCTGGTTCCTTATGAGAAACCACTTTGGTAACCATAATCATGATGTTTGCCATTTGTGGCTTCATCACGATCGTTTGCGGAATCTGCTGGCCCGCCACAAGTTGGTAGCCGGTAGGAACATCTAGCGGAAGTACCTGCCGAGTATCGGTTTGCCCATGAAGGTTAGCAGTACTGATCACTTGACCATCGGGGGTAACATACACAATTTTTACGTTCTGGTCGTCGGCCTGATAATGAATCTTAACCACAATGTCCTGATCTCGATTCGTAACGGTGTGACGAGCGACCTGCGCTTGACTCGGGGTGTAACCGGCAACTAGCGGCACAACAAAGCTAGCCCAGTGGTCGGTCGTCCAATCGTCCCAGTTTATCTGCTGGGTAACCAGGTCTAACACCCCAGTCTGGTGTAATATTGCCTTTTGAGTTGTGGTCGTGGATTTACCAGCCGGGTCAGTAACAATAATCCGCCTAGTAACCGTCTTCTCACGATGAGTAGCTTGCATCTGATGGCCTAGCTCAACGATAATATCCTGGTTGCCACTGGCTTGGAAAGTGTAGTTAGTCGCTGGATGATTAATAATTTGGTAATGATCAGGAGCACTAATTACAACATTAACTGTTTGCCCGGTCTTACCTGCTAGATTTTCAATTTTAACAATCCGATTTCCATCCTTATCGACTACCCTGGTACGCTGTGAGTCAGCCTGATAGTTAATCTTGATGACCTGGTTTTCAGTAGTGCTAGTAACGGCTTGGGCGGCGAGTTGTCCTTGACTTGGCGTGTATCCGGCAAGGCGTGGTACGACAAAGCTGTCCCAGTGGCTAGTTGTCCATTTATCCCAATCAGTCTGGTTGGTAACCAAGTCTAACACTCCGCTTTGGTTCAGCCTTGCTGTTTGTGTGATGGTGACGATGTGACCAGTCGGATCAGTGATAATAATTTGTCTGGTAACAATCTTCTCACGATCGGTAGCTTGCATCTGATGGCCCAGTTCAACGATAATATACTGGTTGCCACTAGCTCGGAAAGTGTAAGTTGAAGCTGGCTCGTTCAAAAGGGTGTAATGGGTCGGTAAGTTCAGGGCAACCTTAACTGTTTGCCCAGTTGTGCCAGTCAATTCGGTGGTTTTGACGACTTTATCGCCATCTTTATAAATCACCTTGACACTCTGCGAGTCAGCTTGATAATTAACCTTGATAGTTTGGTCTTGACTTGAGTCAGTAATAGTTTGACTAGCCACCTGGGTTAGGCTTGGCTTATAGCCGGCAATCGACGGGACGATGAAAGCCTGCCAGTCGTGATTACCAGCTGTGAGCGTTTCCCAATCATCGTTACTGTCCGGCTGGTCACCGGTCAGAACCTTCCAGGTAGGGGTACTAAGCTCTTCACCAGTAATGCCGTCGTAGTCAGCAAACTGGGCGAGGGTTACTTCCTGGATAGTTTTTTCCTGCCTACCATCCGGCATGTTAACGATGATTGTCCGCGTCTTGGTCACAGGGTCGTCAACTTTGCCATGCCGCCGGTAGACAATCGCCAATTGATAGGTCAGCCCGTCGGAGCCAGCCTGAGCGTCGGTAAAGCCGGGGTAGTCGGCAGGCGACTGGATTGGGTGGAGCTTGCCAGCAGGATCGAAGTAGCCGTAGATTTGATAATTGCTGTCGGGCTCGTCAAATACGCTGGTGACGTATTGGTTCAGATACTTTTGCGCGTCCGCGTACAGCTGGTTGGCACTCAATGTTTGTCCATAATCCACCTGAGCCACATCCTGGTAGCTGGCCGCATAAGCAGGATATTGGTCGCCATAGGCGTTGTAAACCTTGCCACTGAGGTCCTGGTAGACCAAGTTAATTGGTGCGCTAAGGATAACTTTTTCTGCAAAAGTTATAGTGCCTGGTGCCGTAGTACCTCCAGCACCATGGTAAACAACACCGATGTTATCAAACGTGAGTGTTGCGCCTGTTAGGTAATAGTGGCCGCCACGCTCGATAACCTTATCATTCTGGATTGCCAGTGGACTTATTCTCGGGTGGTAGCCCGCCGGAATGCTGGAATTGGGGATTTCTATTTCTGGAATATTGACGGTTTGACTGTTGTGGATCGTGTAAACCTGACTAATAGTCTGGCGACCAGTAGCTGTCTGGATGTCGACCGAACGCATAAAGTACTCCACATTCCATCGCTGGTTGGCCGATTCTGTCGGTGAAGCAGCAGCAAAGTGGACTGGGGGAACCTTAACACCAGGCGGGAAGGTCCCTTCAGGCGGATACCAATTGACTTCCTCCCAGTGACCATTTTCTGCCATTTGAATAATTTCTTCACGATGATAATTACTGCTTGCACCACCATTAGTATCGTAATGATCACGGTACGTAATCCAGATGACCCGTTCGTAGTTATGACTCCAGTCAGCGGGATGATGTGAGGAGGAATGCTGATCGTCGGTCACATTAGGCTGGACTGCTTGGGCTGGCGAGGAAGCTGTACTTTCAGTAGTCGCTGTAGGGGCGGTCTTGGCAGGTAATACAGTACTGTTCAACTGCTCATTGGCTGGATGGCCGGAAGTGTTAGTAATAGCAGGCTGGTTAACCTGAACTGGCTGTATTTGCTGGTTTACCAGTGTTGGGGCAGTTTCATCCGCGTGAGCAACGGTTATCCCCATCAATAGTGGCAGTAAAACGGATGAGCAACCAATCACCCATTGCTTCTTGTGCTTATATAACTTGTAGTGGTTGATTTTCGTCAATGTTATCCTCTCCTTAATCTAAACCATAATCCAATAAAGAGGCTGCCAGATGATGACAGCCTCTTTGAATATGGGGGATCCTTTTTCAACATAAAATTAATGATCAAAAAGGGAAATAATTTTGTTACTAAGCTTCACGTTTCCTAGCAGCTAAGCCAAGACCAAACATTGCGGAAACAGTACCTAGGGCCATAATTCCCACACTATCTTCGTTACTGGTTTGTGGCAAAGCGTTCTGCTTAGCAGCACTGTTCAATTGTGCACGGTATTGAGCACGGGTCATGGTTGCAGGAGTAGTTGCAGTTGCTGCGCCAGTCGAAACGGGGATAGTAACTACCGCTCCAGCCCTAGCAGCTTCGTTATCAGTTGGCGTGTTAACGTTGGTTGTAGAACCATTGTCATCAGTAGTAGTACCTTGGTTGTCATCATGCTTAATGTACGAAGGAACCTTTTCGTCGACTAGGGCATCAGCAGTGTCCATTGCTGCTTGGGCGTCGGCAACTAACTGATCGGCGGCAGCCTTATTGTTGTTTGCCTTAGTCAAGTTGTTGTCGGCTACCGTCTTAGCATTAACAGCATCATCATGAGCTTTCGTAGCAGCGGCAGTTGCCTGTTTAGCAGCGGCAAGCTGAGGACCAGTGAGCTTGTTCAAGTGGTCTTCTAGCATATTGATGTAGGAAACTTGGTCGTTATAAGCCTTATCAGCAGCCGCCTTAGCTGGGGCAATGTTGTTCTTCATGTCATTGTCAGCATCCGTAATGGCGTTGTTCGTGTCATCTACCTTCTGCTGAGCATCCTTGACAGCCTGCTGAGCATTATTTAAGTCGTTGGAAAAGTTGTTAAGACCTGCTTCCAACTGGTTAATGTAGGCAACTTGGTCATCATAAGCCTTATCAGCAGTGTCCTTAGCATTCTTCAGTGAAGCGCGTGAGTTCGCCAGAGCCAGCTTATCAGCAACCTTTGCCCGGGCAGCAACGGCGGCATTTTGAGCATCATCGTATTCGCTTTGGGCTTGGTCTAATGCTTCTTCAGTCCAGTCGCTAGGGTTCTGCTGCTCATCCTGTTGGGCTTGGTATAATGCATTCAATTTAGCATTTTCGTTATCCTTAGCAGCCAGGTAAGCATCGTAATTGTTCATGTTGTCAAGAACATTCTGCGCATTGTCGCGAACTTGCTTAGCACTGTTAACCCGAACAGCATTTTCATGACTTGGGTTGTGACGGTAACCACTGATTTCACGCTGGTATTGGTGCTGAGCATCATTAAGGGCAGTTTGAGCAGCGTTCTTAATAGCGTCAGCAACAGCCTGTGAGTCGGTAGCTTTCGTAGCAGCTTGGTCTGCGGCGACTTGGTCAGCATCAGCCTTGTCCTTGGCAGCAACATAGTTTGCAATGCTGTCGTTATCGTTAACAAAGCTACCCTTGGCGTTTGCCAAAGTATCTTCAGCAGTGTTGAATGAAGATTGAGCCGCGGCTTGCGCTTCTTGGTTCCATTCGGAATTGTCTTCTGCAACAGCTGCGTTTGCCTCTTCAAGTGCCTTGGTAGCAGCTTGGTCAGCTACTTGCGCTTGCTTGAGAGCATCGTAGTTATTCATGTTATCCAAGTTATGCTTGGCTGCGGCGAGGGCATCTTCAGCAGCTTGAACAGCACGCTTGGACTTATTAACTGCAAGTGCATTTTCGTGGTTACGATTATGCCGCCAAGCACTCATGTCACACTGCAACTGGTGATTAGCGGCATCGAGAGTAGCTTGTGCACTAGTGACAGCATCCTGAGCAGCCTGTTTAAGGTTGTTAGCGGCATTGGCTGATTTAGTAGCCTGGGCAACGGCCTGGTCGGCAGCTGCTTGGTCAGCCTTGGCGGCATCCTTGGCGTCAAAGTATTTAACGTCCTGGTCATTAATAGCATCGTTGTACGCCTGGTCAGCAGCGTCTTTAGCAGGCTTGATGTTGTTACGCAAATCGTTATCGGCGTCAGTGATAGCATTGTTAGTATTATCAACCTTAGTTTGCGCTGCCTTTTCTGCTTCCTTCTTATTTTCAAGGTCGCCTTGGAATTGGCTGAGACCATTTTCAAGCTGCTTTTGGTAAGCTAATTGGTCATTGTACGCCTGGTCAGCCTTGTCCTTAGCAGGTTTGATGTTTGTATTCATGTCCTTATCAGCATCAGTGATGGCGTTTTGGTTGCCATCATATGATTCTTGAGCGGCATTTTGGACAGCCTGGGCATCATTCAGATCATTGCTCGTCTTATCAACATTTTCTTGAGCCTGCTTAACAGCATTCTGAGCATTATCAACATCCAGCTTGGCGGTAGCTTGGGCATCCTGAGCATCCTTTACTGTTTGCTTGGCAGCCTTGTGGTTGTTGACAATTTGCTGATCCTGGTCAGCGGCCTTGTTAGCGTCATTAGTCTTTTGAACATTCTTGTTAGCGTCATTAGCTTGTTGAACCTTGTTCAATTCGTCCTTAACCTGGCTAATCTGGTCGGACGTCTTATCAACGGCAGAATTGGTTTCTGTTGTCTGTGAAGCAGGGGTGGTTGTCTGCTGATTAACTGTCTGCGTGGCAACAGGGGTTGCATCAGCATGGGCTACAACATCGTTACTCTTAGCAGTCCCCAAAGTCAGGCCGGCAAGAACTGCAGTGGTCACTAAACCAGCTGAAACCCAATTCTTTTTGGCCTTATATAATTTAAAATGAACTTTACTACTTGGCATAGTAATAATTCCTCCTCAAAGTAAAAAATAATAATTCAAACATCCTTGATGCTGGAATTATCATCATTTTAATTGGTTTTTTTTTTTTTTTTTCAAGGCTCATCCGCTCTCATTGCGATTAATAATTAATTGATTTATATATCGATTATTATCAACTTATAAAGTCATCAATCTGGTTCTAGTGCGGCATAAAATCGCTTTTTCTTTAGAGATAAATTAACTAAGTTAACAAACTGTTTTTATAAAAAACTGCCATTTCCTTATCGGGTAATCCGGCGCATTTTTGAAACGATTGTTGGAAAAGAGGACACGCGTGCAGGATGCATATTCAAGGAGAGGGCAAGCTAGCAATCAATTGCAGTAAAATAACAGGAGAAAATTAAGTTCTACTTTCTATTGGTTCAGCACCAAATCGTCATGACTTATGAACACTTTGCTAATCTTTCGTCCAGTGCTTGCAAAATAAGCCTAAATCAACGAAAATAAGATTAATTATTACTCTAATGAAGAAAGAAAAGGGACACGTATGCCAAGCGAATCAGACTTAACTAAATTACACATTGTGTTTAACGGGCAGAAAACACCCCCGCTAAAAGTCAACCAGCTTTTTGATGCCCGCCGGTTCAACCGTTTTACGGCGATTACTGGGAAAGCCGATGCCGACTTTGTCAACCGCTACCTCAGCAAGTTCATCCAAGCGGACATCGTACTCGGGGCATCCCCAGCAAAGCACGTCAATTCCGCGAGCGAAGTAATCACCAAGGTTGCCCTGACCGACGCTTTATTAGCGGTGGCGAATAAGAAGCCGGTGAAACTGTTTGAGGCCCTCTCAAGCAGCAACCAGGCCAATGTTTTAAACGGCCTGTTTAAGTTTGAATACGCGCCCGCCCAGGCTATCTACTCCCGTTTTTACCTGCTAAGCAACGAGGAGAGCGGGGACTGCCGGGTAATCCTCGGCAGCATCGACCTGACCGAGGAATCGTTTACTAAGGACCGCAACCAATACAGCGAAGTGCTGGTTTTTGATAATGACCAGCGCCTCTTCGCCAACCTGCTGGAACACTTCAAGCACGACATTAAGCCGGTCCTGCGGCCATACTTCAGTGATAACCTTTTAAAGGCGGCCCAAAAGCAGCTGGACGAAAGTAAGAAGGACCAAAATGCAGCTGCTGCGGGGAACAATGTCGTCATTTTGGACAACGACACCACTGACCAGGTGGCTGCCCAGGACATGACCGACATCATCAGTCACGACCTCCAGCAGCAGATTGACAGTGCCATCATTCCTCATGACACGACCATCGCAATGCGCAACGTCACCACTGACCGCTCGCTGGTCAAGGAGGGAATTGAACGGGACACTAAGCAGCACGACACCATCTACAACCTCCAAAAGCTCTCGGTTTCTCCCCGGGCGGCCAAGCCAAAGATCAAAGACCGGCAAAAGATCTACCAGCAGGTCAAAGAGGCGCTCGTAAGCGGCATGACACCCCAGCAGCGGTCAGCGGAGAAGAAGTACACGACCTTTTTGTATGACCGTCCGATGGAACGCAACCTGGTTAATAACAACAGTGGACTATACGTTCCTAATGATGCCGGGACCCACCCAATCCCGTTCGGTAAGCTGGCGACAATCAGCCAGATTCGCGATAGTCTAAAGAGTATTGATGACGTTATGAAGGGCTACCAGCGTTACGTGGTCGACTATTCGGATAATTACGGGAAACGTTTCTATGAAGCCATCATGTATAGCTTTACGGCGCCGTTTCTGTGGGAAATTCGGACAAAGGCCAGTTTGAACCCCGAAGACGGGAATGACATTCCAAACTTCCTCATTCTTGGTGCAACCGCGGGCTCCGGAAAGTCAACCCTTTTACGGATCATCAACCAGCTCACCTGGAATACCGACCGCTCCCTGATCGACTTTGGGACGATTTACCCAACGGACGTCGCGCAAAAGAAAAACAAAACGGTCGAGGCAATCGAACACTACATGAGGACGGGGAGTTCCTATCCCGTCCTCTTAGACGAAATCGAACCGTACTTCTTCCAGCAGGATCAATACAGCCGGCACCTGGTCGTTGACACCATGAACGAACTAGTCAACAACCCACAGGCCATCGCACCGCTAATCGGAACGACCAACTATGACTCCGGCTTTACGATGCTTCGGGAAACCGCACGACGGACTTACTACTTGCAAATTGATAAGGTCATTGACGAAAAGCTCAAGGGCGAGGCCAACCGGTATATTTACAATGTCCGGCAAACCTTAAACAATACACTGTTTAAAGACTTCGTACTCCGGATGGCCAGCCTGTTAGAAGACGACGAGACCCCTTGGCGGTCCTTTGACCCCGAAACGGGGCGGCTCGACTTCCTTGCACAGACCCGGCAGCTGTTCCGTGATTATTACAAGATGGCTGGGCTGGATGTTCCGGAATACTTTGCGGATACCATCTGCGACGACTTCAAGGAGAGTTCGCGGAACAGTTGGGCTAAACTCTACCTTACTCAAGAAGATGACTTCAAGTACCGGGAAAGTGACGATAGCATGCTTTTCGATATTTCTAAGCTCAATCCGGCGAACGGCTTTACCGCTGACAGCATCGAAAAATACCGGAACGCCTTGCCAATTGAACTGTGCGTAAACGGCATTAATGGTAAGCGGGGGAAGTTTGTAGAAATCAAGGCAAAGGAGTTCTTTAACTGGATTGGGGAGCGCAATCCCTATGCCGACGAAGCACCAGCAGCTGCTCCGGAACCCGCTAAGAACGACCAGCAGCCGGCGGAAAAGCCGAAGAAAAAGGGCTTTTGGGCCCGGCTGTTCGGCTAGTAAACTAAAACCAATCCCTAATTTAAGGATTAGTTGAACAAAGGGATGGTTACTATCAAGAAATTTTTAAAGGGCTTGGGCCTGGTTATTGCTAGTGTGTTCGTTATCGGCGGCTGTGTACAGCTTTACCTGCTGCGCGGGACACCTGGCCGGCCCCTGCGTGAAGCTGATTTGCGGGCAGACACCGAATATTCAACAACGCCCACCTTATTGATCCCCGGTTGGGGCGGTAGCACAGTTACGTATGACAAAATGATCAACTACTATCAGAGTCACCACCTGGCGCAGAAGGTGTTGACCATCTGGGTTTCACCCTGGGGAAGCATCCGCGTGTCCGGACACCTCTCGAAGACCCAAAAGAACCCGCTGATTCAAGTTCTCTACGACTGGAACTATAATCAAACATTTCATCCACAGGTCAAGCAGCTCACTGCTGTCCTGACTTACCTGCAAAGCCATTACGATCTTCACCAGGTCAATGTCATCGCGCACTCCTATGGTGGAACTGAATTTATGCACGCCTATTTGAATTCACCGACACTGCAAAGCAAGTTAAAACTGCACAAGCTAATTTTCTTAGGTGTACCAGTTGAGGAAAGCCTCTCGGCCCGGTTAGATTATCACTACCATCTAATCCACCACTCACACGACCAAAACTTTCTTCGTCTCCGCCAGCAAATGCGGACTTGGCAGCCTGATTACCCCATAATGATTTATAATATCATGGGGACCAAGCCGGGGAGTACCCGCACAGATGGGGCGGTGCCGTTGATCCAGGCTGAAATGCTGCGTTCATTGGTCAAGGGCCACCCAACGATTAGCTACCAGCAAAAAATTTACCCGAACACCACCCACAGCCAGCTGCATGCTCGCAAAACAATTTTTCGCTACGTCGCACACCAACTCTGGGGAAAGGATGATTCCGAGTGAAGAAGGAACACGGTCAGGTAACCGGCCTGATCTGGCGGGGCGCCGCCGATTTGACAACTTACCAAAAGCTGCGGGACTACGCGGCCGCTCATGAGCTGTCGGTCGCTACGGCAGCTAAGCAAATTATCAAACAGACGTTAGACGCCATAGAGCGTTAAGCACCCATTTTGAAAGGAAGAGTTATTTTTTATGAATAAGAGCAAGACCGTTTATTTCTGTGCTGGTTGGTTCACCGACAAGCAAAACCGGGCCTACCAAGAAGCTATGAAGGCAATCGAAGCTAACCCGACAGTCGATGTTGAAAATTCCTATGTTCCTCTCCAACACCAGTACAAGGGCCTCCGGGTAGACGAACACCCAGAACTGCTGGAAGACCGGGAGTGGGCAACTGCAACCTACAATGGCGACCGGGTCGGGGTCTCAACTTCGGACATGGTTTTAGCAGTCTACATTCCTGAGGAAGAAGACGTCGGAATGGGGATCGAACTAGGGATGGCAAATGCCCTGGGCAAGTACATCACGGTGGTTATCCCTGACGAGGACTTTGGCAAGCCGATCAACCTGATGACCTGGGGAATCGCGGACAACTTTATTAAGATGTCAGACCTTGCCAAGTTTAACTTCAACCAGCCTAGCTATAACTTCTACGAAGGTAGCGTATATTAATGTGAAGAGGATTATGGTGACCAGCTCGCCATAATCCTTTTTATATTACATTGATAATCAAAAAATTGACAGTTCTGTTTGAAACGCTTACAATATTAAAAAGACTAATATAGCGATAGATAACGAAGGGAGGAAGCTCAACTAGGAAGTTTAGCTGGGTGCTTTATTATGAATAATCAACCACGAGTATGTATTTTTTCTTCATGCTTAGTTGATCTGCTCTTTCCAAACGTCGGCAAGTCAATGGTCGAGGTGCTCGAACGCCTGGGCTGTCAGACCTTTCTGCCGGACAAGCAAGTTTGCTGCGGGCAGCCAACTTATAACAGCGGTTATGCTAAGGAATCGCTGAAGACGTTTAAAAACGAAATTGATGCTCTGCTGAGTCTGGACGCGGATTACATCGTTGGTCCTACCGGCTCTTGTGTGTTCATGATTAAGGAATACAAGGACATTTTAAAGGATGATCCGGTGTACGGGCCACGGGCGGCCGCGGTTGCCGATAAGATTTATGAATTTAGCCAATTCATTTATCGGGTGCTTGGGGTCGTCGACTGTGGGGCCGAGCTGGACGCTACCATTACGGTTCACCGGTCCTGCCACATGACCCGGCTACTCGGTGAACGAACGGCGCCGTTTGTCCTCCTGGACCATGTTAAGGGGATTAAGCGGATTCCGTTGCATAATGTTCAGCTGTGCTGCGGCTTTGGTGGTACATTCTCTGCCAAGGAGCCTGAGCTCTCCACGGCGATGGTTGCCGACAAGGCCAAGAACATTATGGATACCAAGGCAGATATCCTGGTGGGGATGGAAACTTCGTGTCTAATGAATATTGCGGGCTATATGAACCGAAACGGCCAACACATTAAGGTCATGCACATTGCGGAAGTACTCAACCACGATGTCGACCCAAGCAGGATTAAATATTTGAAGGATACTGATGAAGCGGTCGTTCCAGCCAACGGGGAAGGGGTGTTTTAAATGGGAATCGCAACGAGTAACCAACCCTTCAAGCAACGGGTAAAAGAAGCAGAATCAGACCAGTTTATGCGCACCGCAATCGCCAAAGCCCAGGACGCCCAGTTTGTTAAGCGTACTGCGTCCCGGCGAGAACTCGGGCACTGGAACGAGTGGCGGGACTTAGCAGAACAGATCCGGCAGCACGTTCTCAAATACCTGCCAGACTACCTGGAAGAATTCGCTGGTAATGTTGAGCAGCAGGGAGGCCATGTCTTCTTTGCCCAGACGGAAGATGAAGCTCACCAGTTCATTAAGGAACTGGCAATTGCAAAAAAGGCGAAGAACATCGTTAAATCTAAGTCAATGGTCACGACCGAAATTGACCTGGACAAGATCCTGCTGTCGATTCCTGGTGTCAACCTGCTGGAAAGTGACCTAGCCGAGTTCATCCTCCAGGAAGACAACTGGGACGAGCCAGCTCACATTGTTTTCCCGACTCTCGGCAAGAACCGTGACCAGATTCAAAAGGAGTTCCAGAAACTGGGCTACGATGGCGACAATGATCCCCAGCACGAGGCCCGCTTCGTCCGTGGCTACCTGCGGAAGTACTTCATGAACGCTGACTTTGGCATTACCGGCTGCAACTTCGCCATTGCTGACAACGGGATGATTAACCTAGACACCAACGAAGGAAACGCCGACTTGACGATGGCTATTCCCAAGACCCAAGTAGTTGTAATGGGAATGGAACGGATCGTGCCATCGATGAAGGAAGCGGAAGTACTGGACAACATGCTCGCGCGGAGTGCGGTCGGGCAAAAGCTAACGACCTACTGTACCTTTACCGGAAAGCAAAAGGCGGGCGAAGTTGATGGTCCAGAAGACTTCTGGGTCGTAATCGTTGATGACGGGCGTTCTAAGGCCCTGGGAACTGAGTTTGAGCCTATCCTCCAGTGTATTCGCTGTGGTGCCTGCATGAACGTCTGCCCGGTTTACCGGCAGATCGGTGGTAAGGCCTACGGTTCGATTTATCCTGGACCATTAGGTGAGGTACTGTCACCAATTCTGGGCGGTTACGAGCAGTTTCAAGAGTTGCCATACGCTTGTTCTCTCTGCGCGGCCTGCACCGAAACCTGTCCGGTCAAGATTCCACTCCAACATTTGATTCGAGAACACCGGATCGTTGAGATGGACGATAAGCACATGGACCACTCGATGACCAACCTGATTCTAAAGATGGTCGGCGTCGGGACCGGTTCACCATTTCTCTTTGATTCAGCACTAGCTATGGCCCATCCGGGGACAAAGCTCTTTACTGATGGCGGGCCAAATTCAGTTGAGCCAATGTACGATGGCGGGAAGATCGACTACGTACCAAAGGCAGCGCCAAAGCTGATCCATGGTTGGATCGATACCCGTGACGTTCCACGTCCGCCCAAGGCCAAGAATAACTTCCGCCACTGGTATAAGCACCACCAGCCGGTAGAACCCGCACCAATTGTCAAAAAGGAAGGAGGACAGGCAGATGAGTAGTCTCTTAGAACAAGCTAATAGCAAGGAGAACCGCGAGCAGTTTCTTAACCGCCTGCAAAAGGCCAGTGGCCGGAAACGCCACCAATTGGCCGATTATCCGTTCAAGCCGCTGAATGACCTGCCAGACCAGCTCTTAGCTGACAAAAGCCCCGAAGAGCTTTACACAGAGGCAGTTAAAAATAGCGAATCGGTTAACGCGACGGTTGTCGAAAAACCGGCCGCGGAGGTCGCAGACTACCTCCGTCAGCTAGCGGCAAAGAAGGACATTCAAAACTTGCTTCTGCCAGGAGTTGACCAGGCAGTTTGGGATAATTATGGACTAGGGGACTGGTACCAGCATTCGGGCGTGGCAACGGTCAACACTTGGTCCCCGCAAGCCGACCGCATGACTAACGAGGAGTATGCCAACCAGGCTGATTTGGCGGTTGGGATGGCTGACTACCTGATTGCCTCCACGGGGACAGTTACCGTGGTTAATAGTCCGGCGCAGGGGCGGGGCTTCAATTTCCTGCCTACCCGGTTCTTAGCAATCGTTCCTAAAAGCGGCCTGGTACGGTCTACTAGAGAAGCAGTGGAAAAGTATCAGGACCGGTTCACTGACGGCCTAGCCACCTCCGCAATTACCTTTATTTCTGGTCCTCCCAATTCTGGTGATATCGAGATGGAGCTGGTCGTCGGGGTTCACGGACCAATTGAATGCACCTACCTCGTCGTCGCCGACCGTTAAGATTAAAAGCTATCAAGTGCGAACAAGCCTTGATAGCTTTTCTAGTCTGGCGGTGCTATATTTAATAACAGGCTGGTTGTGAAGAGCAAGTACGGGACAACTGCTCAATCGTCAAGAATTGCTGACCTCCACCAACCGGTCGGCAGGATTCATCATGGAGGGAGTGCTGTGTTTCTTTTCTGCTCGGAAATTAGCCGAGTTCCCGTACTGACACAGCGGAGATAAATGATATTAACCAATCACCACTCTGAAAATGAAGTCAATGAAATGTTCTCCCGGGTAGCAGGAAAATATGATCTGCTTAATAACGTTATCAGCCTGGGAACGCAAAAGAGCTGGCGGGCAAAGCTGTTTGACCAGTTAACACTTAAAGCCGGTATGGACTGTCTCGACCTTTGCTGCGGGACGGGGGACCTGACAATTGCCCTTGCCCGGCAGGTGGGGCCGAGTGGCCGAACAATCGGCCTAGATTTTAACCAGGACATGCTCGCACATGCAGAAGCAAAGGTTCGCAAAGCCGGGCTGGGTAAAGATATTGAACTCATCCAGGCCGATGCAATGGCGCTCCCGTTTTCTGCTGGGGCATTCGACGTGGTTACCATCGGCTTTGGCCTGCGCAACGTTCCAGATGCCAATCAAGTGCTCGCCGAGGCTTATCGTGTCCTTGAGCCAGGCGGGCAATTTGCCTGTTTGGAAATGTCGCAGCCGATTAACCCAGTGGTAAAAGCTGGTTGGCGAGCCTATTTCCATGTTTTTCCTCACCTCGCACAACTCTTTGGCGGAAAGGCCGCGGATTACCAGTACTTGCAAACCACAGCCCAGCAGTTTGTTTCGGCCGACCAGCTGTTACAGATGATGCAGGCAAGTGGTTTCCACAGCTGCCACTACACCAAACTCAACTGGGGAGCGGGGGCCCTGCATATTGGCAAGAAATAGTGAGAAAGGCTCTAAAATCCTTGAAGAAGTTCAGGGACTTTAGAGCCTTTATTATTGGTCACAAAGAAAAGAGCGCTTCGATTGCTCTAAGCAGGCCAGCATGGTTGTTATCGGCAATGGTCACGGCAGCGGCGGCGCTTTGCAAATCTGGGGTGGCGTTTCTCATAGCAAGGCCGAGCCCGACCGCTGAGACCATTTCCACATCGTTTGAGGTGTCACCAACGGCAACGACCTGGTCCATGCTGCCACCAGTGTACTGGACAAACTTGCGCAGCCCCCGGGCCTTATTCACGCCGTGGGGAAGAATATCAATGCCATAGGTACCACTATACGTAGCATTGACTTCTGGGAAGGTCCAGTTAATCGTGCGGGCAATCTGCTGGATCTGATCCAAGGGCAGCTGACGCTGATACCAGTTAACATTGACGTTGTAAACCGGCTCCCTTATCTCGACCAGCCGCTTAAAATAGGCATGATGAGGATAGTAGGGGACCGGTACTGACGCGAATTTCTGGGGAATCATTGTCTGACTAGCGGCAGATAGGGAGAGGAGGTCTGGCTGGGGGAGACAATGGATGTAGTCTAACAGCTTAGCAAGCGTCTCTGGCCGATGGGCAACTCCACGAATCTCGTGCTCGGCAACCACGACCCGACCGCCGTTTTCTGCCACGAAGTTATTGACCAGCTTACCGAACTGCGTCTGTAAGGCATCAAGGCTATTTCCACTTGCAATTAAGAAGGTGACGTTTTGCCGACGGAGGGCGCAAATATCTTTGGCAAGGCGCACTTGGTCGTAGCGGTCATGATCGTCAAGCAGGGTCCCGTCAATATCCACAGCAACGTAACGATAGTGCATCAGCATCCCTCCTTAAAGATGAACAGGACTGGTCCAAATGAGCAGCACCGGCAACCCTATGCTGTCATTATAGCGAGTGTAACAAAGAACGCTAAAATGGCGGTCCACAATACAACGTGAATCAAGGCTCCCAGGCCCGCCGCGTTGGCACTCTTTGGCTCGCTGGTGCGCCAGACAATGTAAAGAACCAGTCCAGCAACCGGAACGAAGAAGCCGAGGACGCTCCACCAGTAGGACCCCTCCTTACCATCAGTGGTGGTAGCGGCAGGCGTCGAACTTGCGGGGGTGAATGCGGGAAGCGCAACACCACAATGCGGGCAAATTACCGCGTTAATATCAATCTTGGCACCACAGTTTTGGCAGAACTTGAATTGTCTAGCATCGTTTTGCGACGCCATAGTACTTTGATTATCCATTACAGTCAATACTCCTTGAGCGAAATTTTCAGCGTTGAAATTGCACGCTGATTATTGCTAATAATTATACCAGACGATAAGCCGCCATCCTATAGCGGAGCGGGGAGAGCTTAAATTTATGGTACATAACATTACACGGTCACAGCGTCCGCAGATTATTGATACAATTTTCTTCAAAACTACTTAAAATATACTTTTAGTAAGGTCTCGTTTCTTTGCAGCTCAATTAATACGTTTAAGTTCTTCTAATTATAATTGAGCTTTCCATTACAAAATTGCATATAATAAAAGAGGTGGGACAGAACTACGTCTCCTACCTCCGTCGACGCGCGGTTAGCTTATAGGGGCAAATACTGATTTATCAGCATTTGAACTGCCATCCGGCTACTGCGCTGTTGCATTTTCATTTTTAAAATGGTAAAGAGAGATTGAGTTAATTACCATATGCTGACTTTAATTGGGCCTCAACATTAGGATCATTTTGAGTGGCTGGATTATTAGCGGCCCATTCTCCTGCTTCACCTTCACCGTTGTCACCAACTAAAATACTATTTCCATAAAAATTTTCTCTATGAAAACTATGACCAGCGATTACTGTTTTACCATCAGCGCTATTGCTACTGTTTGTTTGTGATTGTTGTGCTGTAGCTTGTTGTGGCTGCTGGCTTTGCTGTTGGACTTGCGATGACGATTCTTCACTACTTTTCTTATGATGCTTTACTACTTTACTAGAAGAATGAGTGGAACTGCTTGTAGCCTTCTTATTAGAATTGTTATTCCCGCATGCTGCCAGTGACAGGCCCATTAATGCAGTAAAACATAATAAGCTAATTTTCTTCATTGTGATTCCCCCAAGAAATTTATTTCAGCTTTTAGTGTCTTCAGTGTTTGGACAAGTCATAACCACTCACTTGTCGAATGGCTATGGCCTACAACAAAGCACTCAGAGTACTAATTTAATAGCGGTTTAGTATTTTATAATGCGCTTCAAAACCCATAAAAAATGCGCTCCCCGGGACTTGGCACTCCCTCAGGAACGTTGATATATCAAGGATTCAATTTTAAATGTGTGCCAAATGTGTGCCACTATAAATTGCTGAGTGCATTGACGATTTGGTTGTCTGTTTTGTCCTTATATTCATCAATTAAATACGCATAAGTATTCGCGGTAATGGAAACATCAGCATGACCAAGACGACGAGAGATAACATAAATGTCAATACCATTAGCAAGTAGCAGGGCAACATGTGAGTGCCTCAAACTATGGAAATGGAAATTTTTTCGGTGGATGTTTAAAGTTGCTAAAAGAGACTTTAATTTGCGATTGAGAGCGTTACTCGTTGGTAAAGTCCCAAACTCATTCATGAAAACCATATTGCTCTTGGCATGGTTGCGTAGAATATCCAAGCAATCTAGTAATTCAGGATTAACTTTGATTATCCTGGTAGAATTTTCTGATTTAGTTGGTTTAAAACGGTGATTATTAAAATGCTCAACAGTTTCATCCTCATCTTTCGTTTCACGCCATGCTTTATTGATATTGATAGTTTGATTAGTAAAATCAATGTCAGACCATGTGAGGGCTTGAAGTTCTTCTTTCCGCATGCCAGTATAAATTGCGGCGATAATCATGAAACGTGAAGTGTAGCGCCAATTTAAGTAGCTCTTAGTTTCCTTAAGCAAAGCCCTAATTTCCTTGAGGTTCAAATAATCAACGTCTAAATTTTTATTCTCATTACCGATGATAGAAACATCTTGAGTAAAGTCTTTAATTAGAAAGTCATCAAGGATTGCTGACTTAACACATGATCGAATACACGTATTAAGTTTACGCACCGTGCGAGGCGAATGGTCCTTGCCATAATCATTCAAAAATTTCTGATAGGCTGACCGAGAAACGTCTTTAATCGAAATGTCGCCAAAACATCGCTTTAAAACACGCCCATTAATGCGATAACGATTCAATGTAGATTGGGCAATTTTAGGTCGCTTATAGGTATCAACCCAGTGATTATAGTAATCGACAAAACTGATTTTCTTATCCACGGCAATCCCCTGGTTAAGTCGGGATTTAGTTTCTACCGCCCATACTTGGGCCAATTTTTTAGTCCTAAAACCTGCTTGAGACTTGGTATGGCGTTTACCGAATGGATCACGCCAGTAAATCCTTGCTTGCCAACCCTTACCACGTTTTACATACTGTGTCATAGATTGAACCTCCTATTATAATCACGTATAATAAAAGGGTACGAGCTTCGCATATTTTCGTACCCTGGTCCCTGGACAGTTGCAGCTATCTGGGGGCTTTTTTTGCTATCTAATAAATTGCTTGCCACAATCCATGCAGACAAAAGTCGTTTTTTTAGTATTCTTACCAGCGAAGCCAGCCAAAGCACCAACGCCACCGGTAAGGACAGTACCACCGACAGCTTTACCAACTGAGAAGCCCTTGCGATGCTGGCCTAATGGTTGAATGTTAGTGCTATGGCAATTAGGACAGTGTGGCTTTTTAACCTCAGCCATAGCTTGTTGCATACCTTCTTCTACTTGGTGGTAATCCCCTGCATTTTCCCATGAATGGTGTTTAGCCCATGAACGCAAGCCAACAGTGTCTGTTAAGTTATAATGTTTGAGGCAGTTTCCACACAAGAAGCCGTCTTCAAATTTGATTCGGCTAAACATATTAGTTTTTCTATTACAACGTGAACAATAGATTTTAGCCATTATATTACCCCCTCTCAAGGCTCACTGCTTTTTTGTCAGCTTTTAACGTCTTCAGTGTTTGGACAATGTTACATAAAAATAAAAGCCCTACCAGTTATATAAACCAGTAGGGCAGGGGACTAAATCCCGCGTGATATAAGTAAAAGTGGAGCCTAGCTCCCAGTACCTGTATTATCACATAAACCGCGTAACTGGTCAATTACTCACATATCTCCATCTTCTAAAGTTGCGAAATTGCACTTTTCAGTTTCCTTCTCGGTACCATGACCATAAAGGGTATACCACCCTTTTCCTTTGTAATTCATCTTTGCAAATGTACCAGTCCAATCGTCTTTGATGATAATTGAGTATTTTGTACCATTTTGCTTTTGAATTTTATTTACTTGCTTGTATAGATGATGGAGGAATGCTCGCCGCCCACCATTTTTAACCGGTGCTTCAATATAGTCATCGGCAACTTTTAAAGTAATGGTTTTTCCTTTAACTGTTGCAGAATCAAAATCAGCTTCTTTATTATTTTGTGCAAAGTCATTTAATGATTGTTCTAATTGAACCGAATTTTGCGAATTTTCGTCAGCTAGTGCAATTGCAGGAACTAAAAGTAAAATAGCCGCTACTAGAAATGATAATAGTTTTTTCATTTTTATCTCCCGTGTTTAATATAATTGATTGCTTTATATCCGACATAATAAATTGCAATGGAACCCACTACTACCAAGATATAAGGTAGAAAATTCACAAACACTGCAAATGTCAATGTGAGTACACATATCCAAAAAATCATTCTAAACAATTGAACACTCCCCTAGTTATAGCTTTTAACGTCGATCACGCTTGGACGTAAATTATCTAATAAAGCTTGACCAATCAACGTACTTTTCCGCCCAAGTTGGTATTCCGCAAGCTCGGAGCAGTTGACCTTTAGTTTCATAATCGTGTGGGTTGACTCCATCTAACATTAAGTCAACCATGAACTCGTTAGCCTCTGCTTCGTTACCCATGGTGGAGAAGCGAAGATTGTTCCTGTTAAGGCACTCAGTATTACCCGTATGCCGACAGAAATGATGGCCTAACTCATGACCGCAAGAATAAGCATCCTCAAACTCACTATTTCGTGTTGAAAGCACAATAGCGGGTATTCTTTTTATTACAGTGTGATAAGCCATGATTTGTTTCCCCAGGTCATCATAATACACAGGAATATGCTTTGCTTCGCATACTTTGATAGGATCACGAGTGCCGGCTGCGTACACGACCTCATGAGCTTTTCGTTTGATGCGTTCCCTAAGCATAAACGGTCACCTCATTACTTATTATCCTTCCGATATTTCTTCGGCGTGAACTTTGCCTTGGCAATTAACTTAGACTGCCGAATGACGTTCTCCAGTGAAGCACGCAGAAGCTCGGCATCTTCTTCGTCGATTTCTTCGCCACCGTTTTTCATATAGGCTAGGGAGGAATCATTACTCAGGCCTTCTGTCATATCGGTAAGAATTTTTTGGACATCCCGTTCATCCCTACGAGTGAACTGTGGAGTATCGGTGCGACCAAGAAGATAATCGGTAGAGACATCAAAGTAGTCTGCCACCTTTTGTAACTTTTCTGACGAAGGCGAACGACTGTCCCATTTGGCAATAGTGCCGTTACCGAAAGCAAGATGGCGTTCAACCTCGGCGATACTTTGATGACGCTGATTTGCAAGGTCTCTAATTCTATTCTTTATAGACATAATTAATCCTCTATTCGATTATTTTCTAAAATAGGGGTTGACTGATAGGCAGAATTCTAATATACTGTAAATGTGCTTGAGGGAGCACAACAAAGAAGAAGCCGATATTATCATACGAGGGGTAGACTAACAATCAACCTTTTATTTTCTATGCTTTAATAATAGAATTCTATCTATTACTTGTCAATAGTATTAGAAAATATAATTAGGCAAGTATCGATGGGAGGTGATTTAATGCCACTATATACGGCTATCAAGGAAGAGGCTGCTAAGCAAGGGAAGTCAATCTATCGAATTGAACACGATTTGAAGATTGGAAATGGAACTATTGGTCGTTGGAATAAATCAATTCCAAGGTTCGATCTGCTTCAAGCTGTTGCTGATTACTTAGGCGTAACGCCACAATATCTTCTCCATTTGTCAGAAAGGAAGTGATGGGGATGAACGTAGTAGAGCATAAGCAGGCAATGAGCATTAGTTTTTCTTGCCATAAGTTAGACGAAATAAAAGAGTTGCTACCTGAAATAGCAACTCTTCAAAAGAAATATGATGTTAGCTTAACTATTTCTTATTCTGCTGGAACGGATTGGTCTTTCCTTCCACCACAGAAAGAAGATAAGCATAGTTAGAGGCAACAACTTGTGCATTAATGACGCCGTCTTTGCTTGCGCCTTCGCCACCATTAGGTGCACCGACATGCAAGTTTGCGTTGTGATTGAGCAAAGCGATAGTCATTTCTGCCGCTAATTCTTTATCAGTCTTGGCCATAGCATTCACCTCCTTTCATTAGGAGATGAGTTAAGTATACCAGAAAGGAGCTGGTCAAATGGGCGCATTACTAGAGCTAATCAAGGAAGCACCGCCTGAGGATCGTAAGGCCGCAGCTGAAAT
>OLQI01000834.1_pt1 | contig 24515 bp, 24 predicted proteins | sample 1672171 | NCBI WGS metagenome assembly OLQI01 (sample SAMEA3136655, study PRJEB25190) | human gut metagenome
CATATACTGTCATATGTGGATACAGAGCGTAGTTCTGGAATACCATTGCGATATCACGGTCCTTTGGCTCTACGTCGTTCATTACCTTTCCGTCAATCTTGAATGTACCGCCGGAGATATCCTCCAGACCAGCGATCATACGAAGTGTTGTAGATTTACCACATCCTGATGGTCCTACGAAGATGATGAACTCCTTGTCAGCGATTTCAAGATTGAAATCTTTTACTGCGTGAAATCCGTTAGGATAAATTTTCTGAATTCCCTGAAGAGATAAACTTGCCATTATAAGTGCCTCCTTAAATGATTACTTTTTACTTGTTTGACTAAATTTGGTTTTGTTTTTTAATTGGTAGTTGATTTTGGTTTGTTTAACTTATGTACTTAGTATAGCGTTAGGCACGAAAATCAACAATGTCACGAGTGACTAAAAAAAGGAGGGGAAAGTGTACATTTCAACCATATGAGGTTATAATTACAGTTAATATGTACAGATCAGTAGGAAATGACAGTAGAAATGCAGCTTGTAAAATAATAACGGACCGAATGATAAGAGATAAAACAAGATTTTTTACAGAGAGGAAGAACAACAGAAATGAAACAGATTCTGGATTATTTTATAATAGACGGAGAAGTAGGCGGCAATCAGGACTGGTTCCGCAATGTGGTGATGCACATCGGCGGATGCGCTGCGGCAACAGCGTGTGATTGCTGTATCTATTTTGCAAAATATAAAGGAAAGAAGAACCTGTATCCTTTTGATGCAGAGAATCTGAGTAAAGAAGATTATATTCAGTTTTCCATGAAAATGAAACCATATCTTCGCCCAAGAATGAGTGGGGTGAACAAGTTGTGGATGTACACAGAAGGCTTTGGAAAGTATCTGGAAGATATAGGAGAAAAGGTGGAATTCAAAGAATTTTCCGGTGAACATACAGCAAGAGAAGCAGCAGTATTCATTAAGAAGAAAATCAACGAAGGAACGCCGGTTCCATATCTGATGTTGCGTCATAAAGACAAGAAATTTGCTGATTTTGTATGGCACTGGTTTTTATGTATCGGATATGAAGAGACAGCAGATGATCTTCTGATCAAAGTGGCAACTTATGGGGAAGCAACAACATTTTCACTGAAGGAACTGTGGAATACCGGGTATAAGGAAAAAGGCGGATTGATAGGGATTACTGTTCACAGAAATCTTTGAACAGTAACGTATTTTTACCGAGAACGTTTGAAATAATAGATGTATCTTGAAGTTCTTAGATAAATCCGCTACAATAGAGTCATTAAATCTATGGAAAAGAGGAATTAAACATGGCAAATCCAGTAGTTACATTTGAGATGGAAAATGGTGATATTATGAAAGCAGAACTGTATCCGGAAGTTGCACCGAACACAGTGAACAATTTTGTGTCACTCGTAAAGAAAGGCTTCTATGACGGAGTGATCTTTCACCGCGTGATCAGCGGGTTCATGATCCAGGGCGGAGATCCGAATGGAACAGGAATGGGTGGCCCGGGATACTCAATCAAAGGTGAGTTCGCGCAGAATGGTGTAGAGAACAACCTTGTACATGATGCAGGAGTTCTTTCCATGGCGCGTGCAATGCACCCGGATTCAGCAGGAAGCCAGTTCTTCATTATGCATAAGAAAGCACCACATCTTGACGGAGCTTATGCTGCATTCGGTAAGATCACAGAAGGAATGGATGTAGTGAATAAGATTGCTGAGACAGCAACAGACTACAGCGACCGCCCGCTTGAGAAACAGGTAATGAAGAAAGTTACTGTTGAGACATTCGGAGAGGATTATCCGGAGCCGGAGACAGTATAGTTCATAAAAACTTTATACTTTTAATGGAATTATTAGCACTCTTTTGAAAGGAGTGCTAATTTTCTATTGACTTTTAAATTTTGCTGTACTAGAATGTCCATTAGGCAGGCAAATATACTATCGATATCAGCGAAAAAGCTGATTGACAGCCGATATTAAAAGAAACGTAACTGAGCAGTTACGGATAGATTATAAATAAAAAGGAGTGCAGTAAAATGGCAGTTAAAAAAGGTACTTTATCAATTGACAGCGAAAACATTTTTCCTATTATCAAGAAATGGGTTTATTCCGATCATGATATCTTTGTACGTGAACTCGTATCCAACGGATGTGATGCGATCACTAAGCTGAAAAAGCTGGATATGATGGGAGAATATGAACTTCCGGAAGGATACAAACCGAAGATCGAAGTAATTGTCAATCCAGAAGAGAAGACAATGAAGTTTATCGATAACGGACTTGGTATGACAGCAGAAGAAGTAGAGGAGTATATCACTCAGATCGCATTTTCAGGTGCGACACAGTTCCTTGAGAAATATAAAGACAAGACAACAGAAGATGATATGATCGGACACTTCGGTCTTGGATTCTACTCAGCATTCATGGTAGCTGACGAAGTTCAGATTGATACTCTTTCTTATAAAGAAGGTGCAAAACCGGTACACTGGGCAAGCGAAGGCGGCACTGAGTATGAGATGCAGGAAGGAAATAAGACAACAGTCGGAACAGAGATCACACTGTATCTGAATGAGGACAGCCTTGAGTTTGCAAATGAATACCGTGCAAGAGAAGTACTTGAGAGATATTGCTCTTTCATGCCGGTAGAGATCTTCCTCTCCAAGGCAAATGCAGAGCCGGAGTACGATACAATCGATGAGGCAGATGTTCTTGATACAGATACTGTAGTAGAGCATATTACAGAGGAACCAAAGGAAGGCGAAGAGGGCGAGCCGAAGCAGAAAGCGAAGATCGTAAGACGTCCGGTATCTATCAGTGATACACATCCGCTGTGGACAAAGAACCCAAGCGAGTGTACAAAGGATGACTATATTGATTTTTACCGCAAGGTGTTCATGGATTACAAAGAGCCACTGTTCTGGATTCACCTGAACATGGATTATCCGTTTAACTTAAAGGGAATTCTGTACTTCCCGAAGATCAATACAGAGTATGATTCCATTGAAGGAAAGATTAAACTTTACAATAACCAGGTATTTATCGCAGATAATATTAAAGAAGTAATCCCAGAGTTCCTTATGGTACTTAAGGGAGTGATCGACTGTCCGGATCTGCCGTTGAACGTATCACGTAGTGCACTGCAGAACGACGGATTTGTAAATAAAGTTGCTGATTACATTTCCAAGAAGGTTGCTGACAAGTTGAACGGAATGTTCAAGACAGACCGTGAAAACTACGAGAAATATTGGGATGACATCAGTCCATTTATCAAGTTCGGTTGCCTGAAGGATGAGAAATTCGGCGAGAAAATGAAGAATTCTATGCTTTACAAGAATCTTGATCATAAATACATGACTCTCGAAGATATCATCAAAGAAGCCAAAGGCGAAGAAGCTGACGCAGCCAAGACAGAGGAAACTAAGGAAGAAGAAACAAAAACAGACGCAGAAGAGTCTAAGGACACAGATGCGAAGGAAGAAGAGAAGACAAGAATCTTCTATGTGACAGACGAAGTGCAGCAGAGCCAGTATATCAATATGTTCAAGGCCCAGGGGCAGGATGCGATTATTCTGACACATAACATTGATTCTGCATTTATCACATACCTTGAGCAGAAACATCAGGAAGTTCAGTTCTTGAGAATTGATGCAGATGTACATGATTCTCTGAAGGATGAAGTTGCAGAAGATGAGAAGGAAGAATTCCAGAAGACAACAGACAGCCTTGTTGAAATCTTCCGCAAAGAGCTTGGCAATGAGAAGCTTGATGTTAAAGTTGAAAAGCTCAAAGATGAGAATGTGGCATCTATGGCAGTTCTTTCTGAGGAAAACAGAAGAATGCAGGAGATGATGAAGATGTATGGTATGGGAGGCATGGATGCATCCATGTTCGGAAGCCAGGCAACACTGGTACTCAATGCTAACCATCCACTTGTTCAGTTCCTTGTAACGAACAAAGACAGCGAGAACGTGTCAATCATCTGCAAACAGCTGTATGATCTTGCAATGCTTGCTCATAAGCCGTTAAACCCGGAAGAGATGACAGCATTCGTTAAGAGAAGCAATGATATTATGATGCTTCTGACAAAATAATAAAGTAAAATGATGAGAAACACGTTCCATGAGTTTCTCATCATTTATGGTAATAAGTTCAGCCGCTTCACGATTATTTGACCGTGAGGCGGCTGTTATTATGTGCGCCTTGCGGCACACATTGCTAATGGATTTTTAAATTTACATCAACTCAAATGCAATCTCTTTTTTTAAAAAGAACTTCTTTACCATCTCATCCCATTCGCGTTCCAGGGTCTTATCCATCATAAAACTCTTGAAGGAAGTTCCTGTCACGCAGGTGAGATGAGTTCCATCGTAACGTATATTCAAATATAGTCCCTGCACGTCGGCAGGATTAAGTCCCAGTTCTTTCTGTTCAATCAGACGGGAAATATTCTTTGAATTCAGGCTGAAGACAAAATGAAAACCGAGCGGTGTTTTCTTTCCCTTAATTAAGGAAAAACAAAATTCACGCAGATTTTTCCAAAGAGAATATTCCGGAATCTCTTCTTCGGAATCAAAGAAATCTTTCTGTATATACCCGTCAATCCGAAAGGTATTAAACGTAATAATCTCTCCTTCAATAAAAGAGAAATTGTCAAATGTCTCTTTTAACAGAAGGTGAGACATGAAGTTTTTTACATTTGTTAAAGTCAGTGAAATCATAGAAATCAGATACCTCCGCAGCTGTTTAAGTTCTTAATCGTCTACCTATCATTGTACTAAAAGGAATGGCGAGATACAAGCGCAGATTTGTTGACTTTTATTGCTAAAAAATGTACTATTAAAACAGTATGGGATTCTATACAGTATATAAAAAACAGAAAGAATATAGATATATGAAGAAAACAATAAAAAGAAAGCAAAAACTGGGAATCCGGATAGGGGTCGGATGTGCGCTGGTCATTACAGTGATACTCCTGGCAGTGCAGGGTGTTAGCAATCTGACAAAGAAGCCAGTCGACACCAGTGAAGGAATTGCATATATAAAAGGCAAAGAATCTGCAGATGCGAAGACGATTGAGCAGAAGATTAATCAGTTGGAAAAGAAAGATGGAACAGGAGATTCATCCGATACAAGAAGTATGAAGGAACGCTTTTCCGGTGCTGTTGTGATGGGCGATTCCATTGCGGCGAGCTTTACAGAGTATGATGTACTGAATACATCAAGTGTTGTTGCGAAAATTGGAATTCATTTCAGCGAACTGGATGATCAGATCGAGCAGGCAAAAAAACTGGATCCGCAGATTGTTTTTCTGGCATATGGGATGAATGATGTAACTAAGACAAACGGAGATGTAGACAAGTTTATCAAGGATTATTCAGATGTGATTAAGAAGATTCAGAAGGCTATGCCGGATGCGCACATTTTTGTGAATGCTGTTTTTCCGGTGCAGGAAAGTGCGGTAGAGAAGGAGCCGGCACTTGCAAATATCGCAGATTACAATGAAAAACTAGAAGCGATGTGTGAAAAGAAGCAGATCGGATACATTGATAATTCAGATATTATAGAAGATGAGTATTATGAAGAGGATGGAATTCATTTTAAAGCGAATTTCTATCCAATCTGGGCAGAAAAGATGGCGGAGGTGGCAACGCTATGACAGAGAAAAGACAGCGAATGATCTCTGCGATGAAATATATACTTTTAGTAATTATCGTGGGATATCTTGTGATATTGATGCTATATGCAAGTGGAAGTAAGCGGACTTTTTCAGAAGTATCAAAGGCTGTGAGCAGTGTATTGGACAGTAAAGAACTTGTGCAGATGGATGACCAGATGCTCAAGAGAAATTATGGACTGAACAGTGCAGATTACAAGGGTGTTTTGTATTATTCTTCTCCGTCCAGTATTTCAGCAGCGGAAGTTCTGGTGATACAGGTGAAAAATGATGCACAGATAGAAAATGTGACAAATGCGATCGCACAGAGAAAAGCACAGAGAATAGAAGATTTTGATTCTTACCTGCCGGAACAGGTGAAGCTTTTAGAGGACTCACAGGAAAGTATTCGAGGAAGATATATCTTTTTTGCAGTATCTTCGAAAGCTTCTGAATATCGCAGCGCATTTGACAAGAGTCTGTAGAAGGGGGAGCAGATGTTATTTAGTAGTATTACATTTTTGTTTTTATTTCTGCCGATCATGCTGGCAGTTTATTATATTGCACCGCCGCAATGGAAGAATCTCCTGCTGCTTGCAGGCAGTCTGATTTTTTATGCCTGGGGTGAACCGGTTTATATCATTCTGATGATACTCAGCATTTTGTTAAACTATTTTTGCGGAATGGATATTGAGAATAAGAGTGAGAATGAGGCGAAAGCAAAGCGGTCACTGGTCTTTGCAATAACAGTAAATATTGTGCTGCTTGTGTTCTTTAAATATTTTGGATTTTTGGTAGAAAGTACGAATACGTTGTTCGGAATCAGTATTCCATACAGGGAACTGGCATTACCGATTGGAATTTCTTTTTACACATTTCAGGAAATTTCCTATATTGTAGATGTATATCGAGGCAAGGTAAAGGCACAGCAGAGTCTGGTGAAGTATGCGCTGTATGTATCCATGTTTCCGCAGCTGGTTGCCGGACCAATCGTCTGTTATGGAGATATTGAGAAGCAGCTTACCGCAAGGAAAATCTCCGGAAGAAAGTTGGGACAGGGCGCGATGCTCTTTATTATTGGACTTTCGAAGAAAGCAGTGCTTGCAAATACGTTGGGAAAGATTTTTGAAGAAATCTCATCGACATCAGCAAGTAACCTGACAGTTCTGATGGCATGGCTTGGATGTATTACTTATGCATTCCAGATTTATTTTGATTTCAGCGGCTATTCAGATATGGCAATCGGACTTGGAAGAATGTTCGGTTTTGAGTTTAAGAAGAACTTTGATGTGCCGTATATTTCTAAAAGTATTACAGAATTCTGGCGCAGATGGCACATTTCTTTGAGCTCCTGGTTCCGTGAATACGTATATATTCCGCTTGGTGGAAATCATGTGACGATTTCAAGAAATATTGTAAACCTTTTGATTGTCTGGATGCTGACCGGAATGTGGCACGGAGCTGCATGGAATTTTATTGTATGGGGAATCTATTATGGAGTAGTTCTCGTACTGGAGAAATATGTCTGGGGGGCAATCGTGGATCGGTGGCCAAGTGTATTGCAGCATATTTATGCATTAGTACTGGTGTTGGTTGGCTGGGTGTTTTTCTTTAGTCCAAGCCTTGGAGCAGCACTTCGTTACCTCTTTGCAATGGTTGGCGGCGGAGCAGGATTTGCCGGTAAAGAAGTATTCTTTGTGATCCTGACACACTGGTTGTTCTACTTGTTAGCAGTAATTGGATCAACAACACTTGGATCAAGAATGCTCCGTGCAATCCTGAATGTGTCTGAGAATCATACAGTACGGATTGTAATCACACTGGTTGTTTTCTTTGGAATGCTGGCAATATCAGTTGCTTATCTGATCGCAGATACGTACAATCCGTTTTTGTACTTTAGATTCTAGAGAGTTATAGAAAACAGTGAACGACAACAATTAAGGTGAAAAGATGAAGAAAGATAGACAGAGAAAAGTACAGGAGAAATTGGTTGGTATTATATTTATTCTGACCTTGTTTCTATTCCTTATTATAAATGTTATTGTGCCTGACAGAGAAAAATCAGTGCAGGAGAACCGTATGCTTGCAACGAAGCCAAAGTTTCGCCTGAGCAGTCTGATAAGCGGAGATTATGATGAAAAATTTGAAGCTTATATGGATGATCAGTTTGTTGGAAGAGACATGTGGAGAAAGCTGAAAGTTACGGTGGACCGGATTGGTGGAAGTCGTCTGGAAAACGGTGTCTATATCGGAACGAATGGGCAGCTTTTAGAACAGATTGAAGTTGCAGATGAGAATCATCTTGCCGCAAATATTAAGGCAATCAAATCATTTTCAGAGAGTCAGTCCAAGATTCCGGTTCGTATGATGCTTGTTCCGGATGCAGCAAATGTATTGAATCATTCCCTTCCGTCACTTGCGAAGCCGGAGGATCAGACACAGATGTTCAGTATGGTACGTAAGGATCTTGGAGATAGTGTTGAGTGGATTGACGTTTCAACGGAATTGAATAAACATAAGACAGAGAAGATTTATTACAAAACAGATCATCACTGGACGACACTTGGTGCATTTTATGCATTTCAGGCGGCGGCACCATCCCTTGGGATTGAAGGAGATCTTTCAGGGAAATATGTTTCCTATGCAGTTTCAGACAGCTTTAACGGAATGTTGGCGTCAAAAAGCGGAGTGAACCTTGGAGAGAAGGAACAGATTGATATTTATGTGCCGACAGAAGAAGATACAGACTTGATCGTAGATTATGTGGATGAAGGAAAGCGTTCCACATCCTTATATGATTCTTCTAAATTAAAGGAGAAAGATCAGTATACGGTATTTCTAGGAGGAAATTCATCTCTTCTTGATATCCGTACAGTTTCTACAAGCACAAAGCGTCTTCTCCTTGTGAAAGATTCCTTCGCGAATTCATTTATACCGTTCCTGACACCGTACTACAGAGAAATCGTAGTTGTGGATCCAAGATATTACAGCGGAACGATCAATGATCTTATGGATTCCTACAGAATCTCAGAGGTTCTGTTTTTATACAGTGGAAATACATTTTTCAAAGACAATAATATAAGTGGAGTGTTTGCAGTTGAGTAATCGAATCAAAGAAGAATTTTTACAGAAGAGTGAGCCGGTAAGGCTGAATAAATATTTGAGCGAGGCGGGCGTGTGTTCCAGAAGGGAGGCAGACCGCCTCATTGAGACTGGACGCGTGACGGTTGATGGACAGCGTGCGCAGACCGGTATGCGTATCGTGCCGGGACAGGTTGTGAAAGTGGGAAATAAAGTTGTTTCCAAACAGGACGAGATGATCGTGCTGGCAGTGAATAAGCCGCGCGGGATTGTCTGTACAGAAGAACGCAGAGAGAGGGACAGCATTGTCCGTTTCCTGAATTATCCGGTGCGTGTGACTTATATCGGACGACTTGATAAGGATTCTCATGGACTCCTTCTGATGACGAACAACGGTGATATCATCAATAAAATGATGCGTGCAGCCAATAAACATGAGAAAGAATATAAAGTAACTGTTGATAAAGAGATTACGGAAGACTTCTTAAAGAAGATGGCAGCAGGAGTTCCGATTCTTGATACTGTGACCCGTCCGTGTACTGTAAAAAAGATTGGAAAGTATACATTTTCCATTATCCTGACTCAAGGGCTGAACCGCCAGATCCGCAGAATGTGTGAGGCTCTCGGATATGAAGTGAAGGATCTTTTACGCGTCCGTGTGATGAACATTACACTGGATGGATTGAAGGATGGACAGTACAGAAAACTAACAGATCAGGAATTGAACAAATTATATGATCAGCTGAAAGATTCTTCTGCATTGCCCGGTGGAAAATATCAGGAACAGTGGGCAGCAACACAAGATAATAGAACGAGACATGGGAAAGGGAAGAAGCGATGATGGATGAGCAGAAAGAAATGAATCACATGCGAGAACTGGTGGAACTTCTGAACAGAGCGAGACGTTCTTATGAGCAGGAAAATACAGAGATCATGAGCAACTACGAGTATGACAAGCTCTATGATGAACTGCAGGAGTTGGAAGAGAAGCTTGGTACGAGAATGGCAAACAGTCCGACGGCAAATGTTGGATATGAAGTACTCAGTGAGCTTCCGAAAGAACGTCATGAGCGTCCGATGCTTTCTCTGGACAAAACGAAAGATGTAGAAAGACTGAAGGAATTCCTAGGTGGACAAAAAGCATTAATCTCCTGGAAACTGGATGGACTTACTGTTGTTCTGACCTATCAGAACGGAGAAATTGCGAAGGCAGTCACCAGAGGAAACGGGGTGATCGGTGAGGTCATTACAAACAATGCGAAAGTATTTAAAAATGTACCGCTTAAGATTCCATATCAGGGAGAACTTGTACTGCGAGGAGAGGCAGTTATTTCCTATAAAGATTTTGAGAAGATCAATGAAGAGATTGAGGATGTAGATGCGAAATATAAGAATCCACGAAATCTTTGCAGCGGTTCTGTTCGTCAGCTGAATAATGAGATCACTGCAAAGAGAAATGTAAGATTCTACGCATTTACACTCGTTCGTGCAGAAGGCGTGGACTTCCAGAATTCCAGAAAATATCAGATGCAGTGGCTTGAAAACCAGGGATTTGATGTTGTGGAGAACCATGAAGTGACAAGAGATACAATTGAAGAGGAAGTGGCATGGTTTGCCCGTGAGATTGAGCACAACGAAGTTCCGTCGGACGGTCTTGTGCTTGTGTATAATGATATTGCTTACGGACAGTCACTTGGAACAACAGCGAAGTTCCCAAAAGATTCCTTTGCCTTCAAATGGGCAGATGAGATCCGCAACACAAAGCTGCTTGAGATTGAGTGGAGTCCGTCACGAACAGGTCTGATCAATCCGGTGGCGGTTTTTGAGCCGGTAGAGCTTGAAGGAACGACAGTCAGCCGTGCAAGCGTCCATAATATCAGCATCATGGAAGAACTTGAACTTGGTGTTGGAGATGAGATCCAGGTATACAAGGCGAACATGATTATTCCGCAGATTGCGGAGAATCTGACAAGAAGCGGAGTGAAAGATATTCCAAAAGTCTGTCCGGTCTGTGGAGGTGAGACGAAAATCTCTATGGAAAATGAGACAAAGACGCTGTATTGTACCAATCCGAAGTGTCAGGCAAAGCATGTGAAGTCCTTTACACTTTTTGTGAGCAGAGATGCGATGAATATTGAGGGTCTTTCAGAGGCAACACTGGAGAAATTCATTTTCCACGGTTATGTGAAAGACTTTACAGATCTCTTCCATCTTGATAACTACAGAGATGAGATCATGACAATGGATGGCTTTGGCGAAAAATCTTTTCTGAAACTGCAGAGCAGTATTGAAAAGGCAAGAAAGACAACACTTGCAAGACTGGTTTATGGTCTCGGAATCCCGGGAATCGGAAGTGCGAATGCGAAGGTGATCTGCCGGGCACTTGGAAATGATTCGCAACGTGTGCTTCAGGCAGAAGAGGAAGAACTGGTTGAGATCCAGGGTGTCGGAGCAGTCATGGCGAAAAGCTATGTAGATTATTTTAAAGAGGAAGAGCATCAGGAAATCTATAAGCGACTTCTTGACGAAGTGGAATTAGAAGAAGAGGAAGTAACAGAAGACAGCCAGAAATTCGCCGGAGTGAACTTTGTTATTACCGGAAGTGTTGAACATTTTGCAAATCGTGCAGAGGTAAAGGCTGAGATTGAAAAACGTGGCGGTAAGGTGACGGGAAGTGTCACATCAAAGACAAATTATTTAATCAACAATGACGTAAATTCCACATCTTCAAAAAATAAAAAGGCAAGAGATCTCGGAGTTCCGATTATTTCAGAAAAAGATTTTCTGGAAATGCTGTAGAGAAATTGTTGCCGGGAACAGGTACTTTGAATTGTAATATGAAATGACTGGGAGATGATAGCGTGAAGAAAAATAAATTCTATCCGTTGGGTGGAACCACGGTATTCCTTGTGGATCAATGGGCAAAGCACTATGTGGAAAAGAATCTCAAGATGGGTGAAAAGAGGAAACTGACAGAGAAACTGGAACTTCGACGTATTCATAATCCAGGAATCTGTCTGGGAGTATTTGCGAATAATCCAAAGAAAGTGAAAAAGCTTACAGAAGTAGGAACAGGTATTGTGACAGTGATACAGATGCTGACACTTCTAGGGAACAGCAATATTTTAAGAAAAACCGGAATCACACTTGCGGCAGCAGGTGCTTGGAGTAACTTGACGGACCGTTATCATAAAGAGAAGGTTGTTGATTACATCGGAGTTAAGACAGGAAAGGAAAAGTTGGATCAAGTAACATATAACCTGGGAGATTTTGCAATTGGAGCAGGTGGAGTTCTCTGGGTTCTTGGTTCTATATTTAAGAAAGGAAAAGAATTATGATTCAGGATATACAGCCACATCAGTTTGATAACCAGTACAGACCATGCCCTCCGGATGCGCAGAGCTATGCATTGTATTACGAAGGACAAAGTGCACTGCTGAAGAAAAGGAAAGATGGAATTGAATTTCCAAGATTTCGTGATTTGGAACGGCTTAATGAAGAAATTTATGAAGAAGCAGTTTATCTGTTTACGATTGACGAGGAACGCTTTTATCTGGTACAGAATATTAGTCGTGAACGGTTGTCAGAGTTTACAATGGAGAATAAAGAATCTTTCCGTTATGCAGAACCGCAGTATCTTGCATTTGCCGGAATTACCGGTTATCAGTTGAACAACTGGTATCGTAATCGCAAGTTCTGTGGACGCTGTGGACATAAGATGAGACATGATGAAAAAGAACGTATGATGCGTTGCGATCATTGTGGCAATATGGAATTTCCAAAAATCTGCCCGGCAGTTATCATAGGAGTAACTGATGGTGACAAGATTCTCATGTCAAAATACGCCGGAAGAGCATATAAAAAATATGCACTTCTTGCAGGATTTACCGAGATTGGAGAAACAATCGAGGAGACTGTTCAGCGTGAAGTCATGGAAGAAGTCGGGCTGAAAGTTAAAAATATTCGTTACTATAAAAGTCAGCCGTGGTCTTTCAGTGATACGATCCTGATGGGGTTCTATTGCGACCTGGATGGAGAGGAAGAAATTACATTAGATCGGGAAGAACTGGCACTGGCAGAATGGTTTCAAAGGGATGAGATTCCGGTGGAGCCGAGCAGAGACAGTTTGACGAATGAAATGATCATTAAGTTTAAAAATGGTGAAGTGTAAAACTTTCTTATGAACAGTTACAAAATGTGAATAAATTCAGTAAGAAAACGGAAAGATGTGAATATCTCTGAGAAATTCATATCTTTCCGTTTTGATATACTTGTTTAATTGCGTGATATTGCAGTAATAACAGTTAAGCTTCAGGACATGTGATTTTAATCACCTGCTCGATCATGTGATGAAGCAGCTGAGCCTGGTTTGTGTCTGCTGCTTTGTAGTAAACTTCTTTCCCTTCTCTGCGGCTGGTAATCAGTCCGTAAGATTTCAGCTGGCGGAGGTGGTGAGAAACTGCCGGACTACTCATGTCCATCATGGAAGAAATGTTGATCACACATTCTTCGCAGTGGCAGAGAAGCCAGAAAATGCGTACCCTGCTGTTATCTCCGAGGACCTTGAACAGGTCAGCTACAATCTGGAAGTCCTCCGTCTTTGCAATGTTATCTATAAGAAGTTCTGTATTCAGATGTTCACCATGATTATGCGGTAAAGTATGGTCAGCCATAAACAATTCTCCTTCAATTCAGTTTTGAAATTCAATAGCGCTTTCGGCAACTCTATAATCATAAAGGTATTGTAACATAAAAATACCAAAATGTATTGACTTTTTCATTTGGTTGGCTATAATGTAAATATAAAGATTAAACGAATGCTTAATCGTTTAATAAAAATGAATAGGAAACATGTTTGATGAAAGTCAAAAAACAAGATCAAAGGAGAAGAGAAAGATGAAGAAGACTTATAAGATTGAAGTGGATTGTGCAAACTGTGCAAATAAGATGGAAGATGCAGCAAAGAACACAGCAGGTGTTCAGAATGCAACAGTGAATTTCATGACACAGAAGATGATCGTTGAGTTTGAAGAGGGACAGGATGCAAAGAGCGTTATGAAAGACGTTCTGAAGAATTGTAAGAAGGTAGAGGACGATTGCGAGATCTACCTGTAAGAGGGTGAAAAGAATGACGAAGAAGCAGAAAAAGATGCTGACCAGGATCATCGCTGCTGCGGTGCTCCTGATTCTATTGAATTTCCTTCCGGTAACAGGAATTTTCAGATTTGTACTGTTTTTGATTCCATATCTGATCGTTGGTTACGATATTTTGAAGAAAGCATGGAAGGGAATCTTAAACCGTCAGGTATTTGATGAGAATTTCCTGATGGCAGTCGCCACGGTCGGTGCGATTGCGATTGCATTTTATGAGAAGTCCGGAGACTTTAATGAAGCGGTTGCTGTTATGCTGTTTTATCAGATCGGTGAACTTTTCCAGAGCTATGCAGTTGGAAAGAGCCGCAGAAATATCAGTGAATTGATGGATATCCGTCCGGATTATGCAAACATAGAGCAGGATGGAAGTCTTGAACAGGTGGATCCGGATGAAGTTGAGATCGGAACAGTGATCATTGTTCAGCCGGGAGAAAAAGTGCCAATCGACGGTGTGGTTGTAGAGGGAACCTCTACACTGAATACAAGTGCGTTGACCGGTGAAAGCGTTCCGAGAGAAGCAAAAGCAGGGGATGAAATCATCAGTGGCTGTATCAATCTGACAGGTGTATTGAAGATTCGTACAACAAAAGAGTTCGGAGAATCAACGGTATCCAAGGTACTGGAACTGGTAGAAGAATCCACATCCAGAAAATCAAGATCAGAGAACTTTATTTCTAAATTTGCAAAATATTATACACCGGCGGTATGCTATGGCGCACTTGCACTTGCAGTGCTTCCACCACTTGTGAGAATGTTTGCAATGGGAGCTGCACCGCAGTGGAATGACTGGATCTACAGAGCACTGACATTTCTTGTAATCAGCTGTCCGTGCGCGCTGGTTATCAGCATTCCACTTAGCTTTTTCGCAGGAATCGGCGGGGCAAGCCATGAGGGAATTCTGGTAAAAGGTTCCAATTATCTTGAGGCACTGTCCAAGACAAAATATGTTGTTTTTGATAAGACAGGAACTTTGACACAGGGAATTTTTGAAGTGGTCGGAGTACATCATAATCAGATGGAAGAAAAGCAGCTCTTAGAGTATGCGGCACTTGCAGAGAGTGCTTCGTCCCATCCAATCAGCAAGAGTATTCAGAGGGCTTACGGAAAAGAACTGGATCGTTCCCGTGTCAGTGAGATAGAAGAAATCAGTGGAAACGGAATTACAGCGAAAGTAGATGGAAAAAGCGTTGCAGCAGGAAATGCAAAGCTGATGGATCGTCTTGGCATTCCATATAAGACATGCCATAAGGTAGGAACGATTATTCACCTGGCAATCGATGGTGAATATGCAGGACACATTGTGATTTCAGATGTTGAGAAACCGACTTCTAAAGAAGCAATCGCGAAACTGAAACAGGCAGGAATTCAGAAGACAATCATGTTGACGGGAGATGCGAAACAGGTGGCAGACCAGGTGGCAGCAGATCTTGGTATTGATGAGGTTCACAGCGAACTGCTTCCTGGAGATAAGGTGGAGCAGGTAGAAAGACTTTTGGCTGAGAAGCCGGCGAAGGCAAATCTGGCATTTGTCGGAGACGGTATCAATGATGCTCCAGTTCTCGGAAGAGCGGATATCGGAATTGCAATGGGAGCGATGGGATCTGATGCAGCGATTGAGGCAGCAGATGTTGTCCTGATGGATGATGATCCGTTGAAGATTGTTAAGGCAATCCGAATTTCTAAGAAATGTCTCGGAATCGTATATCAGAATATTGTATTTGCTCTCGCAGTAAAGGGCGTGTGCCTGATTCTCGGAGCACTTGGAATTGCAAATATGTGGCTTGCAATCTTTGCAGATGTGGGAGTTATGGTACTTGCAATACTCAATGCGATGCGTACACTTTTTGTGAAGAAGTTATAAAAAGAAAAGGATGAATGGTAAATGTGAGATACATTACCACTCATCCTTTTTCTAATGACTTAATCAGTAAAATCTTATACAGCTTTCAGGAACTGTACACTGTAAGCCGGCATTGTCAGCTGTCCGTTCAGAGTTATATTTTCTATTTCATCAGCATTTGCAAGCAGTTCTGTGAAATTACCCTGCAGTTCTCCATTTCCGGCAGTAAATTCTGAATCACCGGCATTGATCGCAACGAGAACACGTTCATTATCAGTGCGGCGTTCAAAGATCAGCTGATGATTTGTAATGACAACATTTCGGTAAGAACCATTGCAAAGAGCATCACTGTTTCTGCGAACTTCAATCAATTCTTTGATGAAATCAGTCAGTTCATTCGGCTTCGGCTCTTCGAAGCATGGACGAAGTGCATAGTCATTATCCGGTGCTTTCACACCTTCCTCGCCCCATTCACTTCCATAATAGATACACGGAATACCCGGCATACCAAAGAGAAGACCGTAAGCAAGCGGAAGATGATTCTTGTTCGTCAGGATACTTGCGATACGTGTGACATCATGATTATCTACAAATGTCATCAAATGCTTTCCACGATAAATGCACCACTGCTCCGGTCCGAACTGGCGATTCAGAGAATGTGCGATCTCAAACAGATTCATGCAGTTGAAGCTTGAAAAAATTCCTTTGTAGCATTCATAGTTTGTACAGCTGTGAAGCATCTCATCGTTTACAATTAGATTGTAGTCGCCGAAGAGAACCTCACCAATCAGTGCAAATCCCGGTTTCAGTTCCTCGCAGAAGCTGCGCAGACGGCGTATGAAATTATGATCCAGGCAATAAGCTACATCCAGACGCAGTCCGTCTATGCCGAACTCTTCAATCCACATCTTGACACAGTCAAGCAGATAGTCGACAACTGCAGGATTCTGTAGATTTAATTTAACAAGTTCAAAATGACCTTCCCATCCTTCATACCAGAAACCATCGTTATACGCACTGTTTCCGTCGAAGCTGATATGGAACCAGTCTTTATACGGAGAGTCCCATTTCTTCTCCTGCACATCCTTGAATGCCCAGAAGCCACGTCCAACATGATTGAATACTCCGTCCAGCATGATCTTTACATTGTTATCATGCAGCTTTTCACAGACTTCTTTAAAGTCTTCGTTCGTTCCAAGACGACAGTCGATCTTGCGGAAATCTCTTGTGTCATACCCATGGTTGTCTGATTCGAAAATCGGATTCAAGATGATTGAACCGATTCCAAGATCACCAAGATATTCTGCCCATTCACCAATTTTAAGAATCCGGTGTTCTGTTACTCCGTCATTATGTACCGGAGCACCGCAGAATCCGATCGGGTAGATTTGATAAAAAGTTTCATTGTAAGCCCACATAGTTGTTACCCACTTTCTTGATTCGGATTTTTATCGGATTTCGATAAAGAGTCAGAGATATAAAAATCTCTTAAAACCTATTTCTAATTATAACATAAGTTGAGCGTTTTGGTGAAAAAGTTTAAAGAGATAGAATTGCATTTACGAGAAATACAACGTATACTAAAATTATCGAAATAACAGGAAGATACTGGACGGATGATACAGAAATATGGAAGATTCAAAGGAGGATATCATGGGAGAAGAGATATACCAGAAAGCACTGGAGTATGCGAAGAAGAAGCATGAAGGACAGTTTCGGATAGGTGGAGCTCCTTTTATTGTACATCCGATTGCAGTTGCAGAGATTCTTCGACAGGATGGTAAGCAGGTTGAATATCGGGTTGCGGCAGTATTTCATGATCTTTTAGAGGATACAGATGCTTCAGAACAGGAGATTGCAGAAATTGGGGGAGAAGATGTCTTAAAAGCAGTGAAGCTGGTGACGAAGGAAAAAGAATATTGTATGGAGAAATATATTGCAGAGATTAAGACAAATTCTATGGCATATGCAGTGAAAGGGGCAGATCGTCTTCATAATCTGCAGAGCGCATTCTGTGCAAATGAGAAGTTTCGCAAGAAATACATCCGCGAGACGCTTGACTGGTATATGAAATTCAGACCGGAGATCCCGGAAATTGTAGCAGAACTGATTGAAAGTCTGAGCGACGATGAGGAGAAAGAGAAATTCCGTGCTGAGATAGAACATTTTGTAGAGAAATGAATGAAAGCAGAAGTAGATTTAGTAAGAAAATAAGCGGAAGGACGCAAGGCAACGGAATGTTTAAATGGTTTATGTTATTTGTTTATATTGTACTGTGTTCCTATGTTTTTACGGGATGGTTTCGCTGGAGAAAGTGGATGGGGATTCCACATTGGAAAATAGTGAGCATAGGAATTGCCTTCTTACTTCTTTTACTTGCATCTTCCATATTCCTTGGGAAATTTCTTCCGCAGAGTGAAATACAGCTTAAAATTCTTCAATTTGGAAACTATTGGATCGGATTTCTGATTTATGTTATTTTCTTTATCCTGGTCTGTGATTTGATCTGGTTATTGCGTTCTCTCCTTGCTTTCAAATGGTCCTGGATGGGCGAACCATTGATCCGAACAAAAACAGGTGTGATCCTACTGGCAGTTTTTGTCCTTGGAGGAAGTTTCCTGTTTACACTATACGGAGCAGTGCATGCGAAGAAGATTAAGACATCATTTCATGATATCTCGATCAGTAAACAGGCAGATGATTTGAAGGAAATGAAAGTCGTGCTGATTGCAGATCTTCATTTGGGATATAGTGTTGGCAGTAAAGACATGGAGAAAATGGTTGATAGGATCAACAAGCAGGATCCGGATCTGGTTGTCCTGGCGGGAGATATTTTTGATAATGAATACGAGGCATTAGATGATCCAAAATATTTGTCAGAGACATTGCATCAGATTCAAAGTAAGTACGGAACATATGCAGTGTATGGGAATCATGATGTGAAAGAGACATTGGTTGCGGGATTCTCAATCGGCGCGTCTAAGAAAGCACTCCGCGATCCGAGAATGGATGAATTCATGGAAAAAGCCGGAATCACAGTGCTGGAGGATGAATCAGAACTGATTGATCAGAAGTTTTATCTTGTTGGAAGGTTGGACGGAGAAAAGAATGGGCGAGGCACTTCAAAACGAAAGTCCATCGAAGAACTGACAGCAGAGTTAGATCAGACAAAGCCACTGTTTGTAATGAATCATGAGCCGGATGAATTGAGAGAGTATGATAAAGCAAGTGTGGATGTCTTATTCTCAGGGCACACTCATGCAGGACAATTCTTTCCACTGACGATTGTTCAGCCCTTTGCGTGGAAAAACTACTGGGGAGTTAAAAAGATAGGTGATATGTACAGCATTGTTACTTCAGGAGTAGGTGTCTATGGACCGAATATCCGTGTGGGCACGGACAGTGAGATCATGGTGGTAACAGTACATTTTGAATAAATGAGTGATGGCTGTTCTGGAGATAGTCGAGGACAGGCATTTCTGTGTAAAAAAATATTGCAATTTCGTCAAAAAACACTTGACACAGAACATAAATCAACATATAATAGCAAGGTATGACATAAGGAGAAACAGTATGCACCAAAGCCCCGGAGTATGCTGATTTCAAATAAATAAGCAATAGTATATAATGATTATTTATAGGAGGAACACCCATGAAAACTTATATGGCTAACCCTGATAAGATTGAAAGAAAATGGTATGTGGTTGACGCTGAAGGCGCTACACTTGGACGTCTTGCATCTGAGATCGCAAAGGTACTCAGAGGAAAGAACAAACCGGAATATACTCCGCACATCGATACAGGAGATTATGTAATCGTTGTTAATGCAGAGAAAGTTAAAGTAACAGGAAAGAAATTACAGCAGAAGATCTACTACAATCACTCTGACTATGTTGGAGGAATGAAAGAGACTACACTTGCTGAGCTTCTTGCTAAGAAGCCAGAGAAGGTGATCGAGCTTGCTGTTAAGGGAATGCTTCCGAAAGGACCTATGGGAAGAGACATGATCAAGAAGCTTCATGTATACGCTGGACCAGAGCATGCAAATCAGGCTCAGAAGCCGGAAGTTCTTACATTTTAGGTAGAAGGAGGAAATAACAGTGGCTAACGCAAAATATTACGGAACAGGAAGAAGAAAAAAATCTATCGCAAGAGTATATCTTGTACCTGGAACAGGAAAGATCACAATCAATAAAAGAGATATCGACGAGTATCTTGGACTTGAAACTCTGAAAGTTGTTGTTCGCCAGCCGCTCGTGGCTACAGAGACAGCTGACAAGTTCGACGTAATCGTTAATGTATGTGGTGGTGGATACACAGGACAGGCTGGAGCTATCCGTCACGGAATCGCTAGAGCACTCCTTGAGGCAGACGCAGATTACAGACCGGTTCTCAAGTCAGCAGGTTACCTGACTCGTGACCCACGTATGAAAGAGCGTAAGAAACCAGGTCTCAAAGCAGCTCGTAGAGCACCACAGTTCTCAAAGAGATAATTATCTCGCAAGAGAAATACAATTCAAAGAGATTACAAACCTCAGAACTTCGGTTCTGGGGTTTTTCTTTACCCTTAAATCTTGATGAAATGTGGTGAAACTTATTCGGTTTGCAACAAAAATATCTAAAAATATAGGTGAGCGTTAAATATAGGACACTTTTCGGTGATAGACACTGTAGAGCGTAAACTTCTTTATGTTCTTTGTTCTAGGGCAAAAAAGAACTTGTATTTATTTAGTGAATATGGACGAACTACAAAGAATGGTTTGGAGTATTCCTCAACAAATGAACTATCATTAATTGCGGATATGATGTGAAATCGAAAATAAATGATAAAACTGAAAAGATACCTATGGGGCTGTCGCTTTGATATGCTCCCTCCTACTCGATTATTGTGACGGGCCAAAGTCCGAGTTTGCTCGGGATGGATGAAATGCTGCAAGAATGGAAAGGCGCAGACCAGTTTATTATTGTCAAGGGTACCTGGTTTGAAAAATTGATGGCGGAATAATAAGATGCTGTGATAGAATGAAGAAAATGATTGGATGAGACTTCTGTCGGTTTTTCCGACAGAAGTACAGGGGGACGAAAACCCAAAATTTATAATTTGGATATGATTTTGTCTGTCGGATATCGAGTTGATTCTAAAAGAGGTATAGTTTTCAGAAAATGGGCAAATAATGTCCTTAAACAGTTTATTTTGCAAGGCTATGCAATCAATGAAAAGCGTCTTCAGGCGCTTAAGAAAACAGTTGATATTCAGTCAAGGATGCTTGCAGATGCACTTGATATAGAGGAGAAAGTGCAGCCTGCTTCATATTTTTATTAGTGCATTACATAAAAATACGCACATACGCATAAACAAGGAATGAATATTGAAACGTATTTTGTTTTATGACAGAATATCATTACTAAAAAAAGTGCAGATGCGGAAAATCCTTTTTGCTGTTTACAATATTTACTGGAGAATGGAGTTGGCTCTGATCATATTGTTGAAATTGCATTGGACGGTATAGAGAACGAGGAATTAAGAGATCCCAAGATGCGTTTTTGATTTCCAAGGCAAGCCGTTACGACATTAAGGGAGGGATTTGCATGAAAAGAAATTACTGGGCGTTATTAGTTTTTGTGTTAATAATAGTATTGCAGTGGATCGGATTAGGATTTCACGGTCAAATAAGGTTTATTTTTTTGATAATTATATTAGTTCTAATTGTTTTATTGGCAATATTATTACGGAAATAGTAGAAGCGAATAGCGAGGTGATTGTATGAAAAAGTTAATTGCATCAGTTTTGACATTAGTTTGTATTCTTACTTTGGCAAGGTGTGGAAAATCAGATAGTGGTGACTACCCTGCAACTATAATGGTAAATGGTACTAACTACTATTCCACTGATCATGCTGTTCCTGTTGAAGTGGACGAGAGTGTTATTCAATATACTACTTCTTATGCAGAAAACGGCATACCTCAAAAAGATGGCGAAGCCAATTTCAACAGAGATTTAGGAACACCTTATGCAGTTGTTGAGGATGACAGGGTAGTTGTCCTTATAGATAACGAGTGGATAGAGTTCAAAGCGAAGTAAGATAACTTCAAGTCTGATGAAGAGCGCGAAGCGTGAAAGAAAATACAGAAAGAGGCTAGATACTATCCTGAATTTCTATAAAAATTGATTCAGTTAAGAAAAAAACTGCCGGTTATTGCAAATGGGACCATTCAGTTTTTTGATGAAGAAAGTGAAGGTGTGATCGGCTATGTAAGAGAATTAGAAGGAACAAAACTTGTTGTGCTGTGCAATTTATGTGAGGAAGAAAATAAAGTTGTATGGCAGAGAGAGTGGGATTCATATGAATTGTTGCTTGGGAATTACTCTGATGGAAAAGTAGATGGAACGTTGAGACCATACGAGTGCAAGGTGATGCGTTCCATCTAGAGAGTATAAATTATGTAGAGAAAGAATCGATTGAATTAGGATAAGAAATTCAACTTCAACTAAAATTAAACTGTATGAAGCGATTCCTGCGTCTTCTTCCCCTTGCAAAGAATAAATAACATGACTAAGAGAACAAGTGGAAAGATAAGACCAATTCCCATTCCAACACGGATATTATTATCAGAATTCTGGGTAGCATAACCTACAATACCAGGTCCAATGCTGCCTCCCAAATCGCCGGCCATGGCGAGCAATGCAAACATTGCGGTTCCACCGGCCGGCATTTTTTTAGATGTAATACTGATTGTTCCAGGCCACATGATTCCAACCGAAAAACCACATACAATACAACCGGTTAACCCGATTACCGGATTCGATGATAAGGTGGTTAAAAGATAACAGATCACACAGAGAATTCCAGAACCTGTCATAAACTTCATCAAATCCATTTTTTCACCATATTTTCCAAAAATCAAGCGACTTATTCCCATTGTAATTGCAAACATACAAGGTCCAATCAAATCCCCAAAAGTTTTAGAAAGTCCCAGTGCAGCTTCGGCATAGGCTGATGCCCATTGTGCCATAGCCAATTCAGATGCTCCTGAACAAATCATCAGGCAAATTGCCAGCCAGACAACAGGCGTTCGGAATAACTGTCTGATACCCATTCCATTTCCGTCATTTACCAAATGTTCTATCGGACAGGTTGCGAAATTATATATATTAATCGCCGGAATAAGTGCCCACATGACTGCCAGCCATTTCCAACTATTCATCCCAAATAGGAAGAAAAATAAGCTCGAAATCAGTATGGTGGCTGCCGCACCCCAACAGTAAAAGGAATGAAGCAGGCTCATGGTTGCTTCTTTATTTTTAAACGGGCATGCTTCGATGATAGGACTGCAGAGAACTTCGATCAATCCACTTCCTACAGCATAGACGATTACACTCATAATAATGCCGATAAAAGGATTCGGTAACAGATCAGGAAGAAATGCTAGTCCAACTAATCCGGCAGCAGCGCATATTTCAGAAGTTACGATACATACACGATAACCGATTCGATCTACAAACTTCGCACAAAACAAGTCAACTAAAAGTTGTGTGAAGAAAAAGAATGTAGATATTAAAGCAATATTACCCAATGAAATATCATAATCATTGTGAAACTTTAAAAATAACAGTGGTGCGAAATTTGCGGATATCGCCTGAGTGACGAATCCCAGATAACATGCCACTTTTGTTTTTTGATAATCTGGCATAACAGAAAACTCCTTTGTTCTTTTTATACCGTATTATATATTAGATAACAAGAAAAAACATTGACTTATATTGCATAAATATTGTATTATATCGTAAATCCAATAAAAAGGTTGTTGTGAGGAAAGATATGGCACAAAATAAAATTGTAACAGATGAGAATTTAATGGAATCAGCAAAACATGGGACGGACAGTTATCCGTTTAAATGCTATTTTGAAAAGTTATCTCAATTTGATTTTCATTGTATTGACTGGCATTGGCATACAGAATGGGAATTTGTATATGTTGAATCCGGAAGCATGACAGTATGTGTTGGTGAATCGATGTTTACACTATCGGAAGGGAATGGTATTTTTATAAATTCAAAGATTTTGCACAAATTTTATTCCAGTGATGAAACTGTCATCCCTAATTTCCTTTGTATGCCGTCCTTTCTTGCGCCGGAAAATAGTTTGATCTATCAAAAATATATTCAACCGATTGTTTCATCATCGTTGTCATACTTGATCTTAAATGGGGAGAATTTATGGCAAGGAGAGGCATTAGAAATTATGAAGCAAATATTTTCCGCACAGGATAGAGAAGTTGATGGTGAGCTGCTTACATCAGTTCTTATGCAGAAATTATGGCTGATTATTTATGAAAATATTGACAAAACATGTATGGAAGAGCAAACGGACGATTCCGGCTCAGCACAGGCACGCTTGCAGCTTATGATGCAGTTTTTGCACCAGAATTATGCAAAAGACATTTCTTTGGAAGAAATTGCCTGTTATGCTAATATTAGTAAAAGTACGGTGTTGAATCTTTTTAATAGATTTTTACATATCACTCCGATTAATTATTTGATTGGTTACCGGCTGAAGAAGGCAGCATTGTTGATTAAAAATACAGAGAAAAAAATCAATACGATTTCTTACGAAACAGGGTTTCATAATGTAGATTATTTTTGTAGAGCATTTAAAAAGAGTTATAAAATGACTCCAACAGAATATCGGAAAAGTAAAAATTCAACAGTACAATAAAGTTAGACTAGTATAGAATAAATTAAATTTCTACTATATATTTTGAGGATAATGTATGGTA
>OLQI01000836.1_pt1 | contig 24445 bp, 18 predicted proteins | sample 1672171 | NCBI WGS metagenome assembly OLQI01 (sample SAMEA3136655, study PRJEB25190) | human gut metagenome
TCTTTTATGCGCAAGCCATCAAATTCAATCCACATATATTCCCACGGAAGCCGTTCATCTGCAATGTAGGTGTTAATCTGACCTGGAAAAATCATAAATCCCTGTCCGCTTTTTACGGAATAAGTCTGTGTTATGCCTTTTGCATCGTCTGCCATAAGTGTTCCGGTTCCGGAAAGAATGTAGTGGAACAGGTAGTGATTGCGTGTTGCAGGACCAAAAGAATGGCCAGGGTCACATTTTTCATATCCAAATTGATACATACACAAATCGATAAAGTTCTCATTTGGAAAAATATTAAATAATATACTGCTCATAAAATGCTCCTTATATGCTTTATATACCAAAATGCGATATCAACATCTATTATAACATAAAATATTGCATTTTGGTATAAAATATAAAAAATGCTGATATTTTAGGTCGCATAAAGGTATGTTATAATTGGGTTATCAATAGAAAAGCGGCTATCTTACAGAAAAGGAGAGAGGAATATGGCAAAAAGAAATATTTTCCGCAGTGTTGCGGCGGTGCTTGCATTTGGCATGTGTATGACGGGTCTTGCTGGATGCGGAAGTGAAAAAAGGGCAGACGGGAAAACAGAAATCGAAGTGGTTTCCTACAAACCGGAAGCAGTTAAGGCATTTGAAAAGATTGAAAAGCGGTTCAATGAAACACATGATGACATCCATCTGACGATTTCATCTCCAAACGAAGCAATGACCATTTTAAAGACACGTTTTATCCGGGAGGATTATCCGGATATCATCGCAATCGGAGGAGACATCAACTATTCCAACTTTTTAGATGCAGATCTGTTTGATGATATTTCCGATCTGGATGAAGTCCAGACCGTAAAACAGGCATATCTGGATATGGATAAGGAACTGGAGTTTATTCCAAAGGATGGCACGTATGCACTTCCATATGTGGCAAACGCGGCAGGAATTTTATATAACAAAGATCTGTTTGAGGAAAATGCCTGGAAAGTTCCGACCACCTGGCAGGAATTTACCACACTGTGTGATGAAATAAAACAGAGCGGAACACTTCCGCTGTATCTGGGCTTTAAAGATACCTGGACCTGTCTGGCTCCGTGGAATGCGATCGCTGCAGATCTGGCTCCGTCTGATGTGTGTTCGGAGGTAAATAAAGGGAATACCACATTTACCGATAATTACAGAGAAGTGGCAGAGAAAGAAAAAGCGCTTCTGGCATATGCCCAGGACAATTCGGCAGCATACGGATACAACGATGCGTGTACAGCATTTGCCAAAGGTGAGTCTGCGATGTTTGTGATCGGAAGTTATGCCGTTCCTCAGATCAAATCAGTGAATCCGGATATGAACATTGATTCCTTTGTATTTCCGGCAAGCAACAATGCAGAAGAAAATGTGTTAAACTCCGGTAACGACTTACAGTTTTCCATTATGAAAAACTGCGAACACAAAGAAGAAGCATATGAAGTACTGCGTTTCTTTATGGAAGATGAAAATGTACAGTCATACATTGATGATCAGAGTGCCGTGCCATGTAAAAAAGGCGATTTCGAACTGCCGTCTATGCTGGATGGTATGAAAGAATACATCAACGAAGGAAAACTGGCGGACTATCAGGATCATCATTATCCCAGTGAAATGTCCGTAGATGCGATGATTCAGACCTATCTGTTGGATGACAGCGAAAATGCTACCGACAAATTCCTGAAGAAATTTGATACTGAGTGGGTTCGTTACAACCGTGATCTGATTCGGAAAGTACAGGATTACGAAAAAGAAAACGGAAGTAACAACTAGGAAAGGGGATAAGAACGATGAATAAGAAAGGGAAAACCAACGACAGAGAGCGCACGTTTCTCCTGATTACCATTCCGGTACTGGTGCTGTTTTTCTGCTTTAACACATTACCGCTGATCAAAGGTTTTATCTATAGTTTTACAAACTTCAAAGGATATGGAACCTATGATTTTGTCGGACTTCGAAACTACAAAGATCTGTTTACCGACGCCCGCGTGGGAAGATCTTACCTGTTTACTTTTAAATATGCAATCGTTTGTACGATCATTGTAAATGTCATCAGTCTGCTTCTGGCACTGGGACTGAATGCGAAAATTAAAGGAAAAACGGTGCTGAGAGGAATCTATTTCATCCCGAATATTCTTGGTGGACTGGTTATCGGTTATATTTTTAGTTTCTTCTTTACTTATATTCTTCCGGCAGCTGGTCAGGCAGCAGGAATCGAATGGCTGAGTTCCAGTATTCTGGCAAAAGAAAGTACTGCATGGTTTGGTATCGTTATTGTAGGTGCATGGCAGGCAATTGCAATGAATACCATCATCTATATTTCCGGTCTGCAGACCGTGCCGGAAGATGTGTATGAAGCCGGTGCGATCGATGGAGCCACCGGATGGAGAAGGTTCAAAGACCTTACATTTCCGCTGATTATTCCATTCTTTACGATTAATATGGTGCTGTGTATGAAAAACTTCCTGATGGTATTTGACCAGATTATGGCATTGACCAAAGGTGGTCCGTCCCAGAGTACAGAGTCCATCTCTTACCTGATCTACCAGAATGGTATGAGTGGTGGACAGTTTGGTTTCCAGAGTGCCAACGCGGTTCTTTTCTTTGTCGTTATCGTGGCAATCTCTGCATTCCAGATGACAGTAATGGGTAAGAAGGAGGAACAGTTATAATGAGTAAGAAAACAAATAATCAGACAGCAAAAGTTAACTGGCCGATTACTATTTTACTGATCATCGGCTGCCTCACTGTGTTTTTCCCTCTGTATATGGCAGTGATCATTGCGTTCAAACAGCCGTCTGAGATGACAAACGATATCGCGGGAGCACTTGCATTTCCGAAAACCTGGAGTTTTGCAAACTTTGCAGAAGCGATGAAAGTAACCGATTTCTGGCATTCTCTGGGAAACAGTTTACTTCTTACGATCGTGACCGTGATCCTTGCTATTCTGATCCATTCTCTGGCGGGGTATGCGATTGGAAGAAGTATGGCAAATAAAAAGTTTTATAATTTTGCGTATCTGTATATTGTAAGTGGTATGTTCGTACCGTTTGCGATTCTTATGATGCCTCTGGTAAAACAGACTGCGCAGATCGGAATTGCCAATCGTTTTGGTGTTATCGTACTGTATGTGGTATTCTTTATGCCAATGAATATCCTGTTATATTCCGGTTATCTGAAAAATATTCCACTGGCACTGGAAGAAGCAGCACGTGTGGATGGCGCTACTACATGGAGTACTTACTGGAATATCATTTTCCCGATCATGAAGCCAATGCATGCAACCGTTGCTGTACTGACTGCTATGAGTACCTGGAACGATGTTATGACGCCTCTGGTTATCATGTCTGGAACAGGAAAAAATACGTTACCACTGGCACAGTTAAACTTCCAGACTCAGTTCGGAACTAATTATAACCTGGCATTCGCCTCTTATCTGCTGGCACTGCTGCCGATTTTGATCTTCTATCTGATCTGTCAGAAACAGATTATCAACGGCGTGGTAAACGGAGCAGTAAAATAATAGTTACTGTTCACTGGTAATATCGCGCGAATTTATGCGATTAGCATAAATTCTGTGCATCGCGCAGCGTGTTGCTGGGCACGGAGTGAACAGTAACAAATAATATAAAATATCTATAAAATCAGGGCATCGGCTTTTACGCCGGTGTCCTTTTTGTTATAATAAATAATAAAACAACATTTCTCCGTATACCGGCATATAGTAAAAGAAGAAAAGAAATACGGGCGGAAAAATATGGCATATAAGATTGTAGTGGACAGTGGACACGGAGGAGAAGATCCGGGTGCAGTCTATCCTGGCAGGCAGGAAAAGGAAGATACGTTACGGCTTGCACTGGAAGTAGGGAGACTTCTAGAGGCAGGAGGACAGGATGTGGTGTATACAAGAACCACGGATGTCTACCAGACACCCTTTGAAAAAGCGCAGATTGCAAATCGGGAAGAAGCGGATTATTTTATTTCGATTCACAGAAATTCCAGTCCAAGACAGAATCAGTATCAGGGGGTAGAGACACTGATCTATGACAAGTCGGGAATCAAACTGAAGATGGCAGAGGCAATTAACGGGGCTCTGGAGGAGGTGGGATTCCGTAATCTCGGGGTGAAAGAACGACCGGGACTTGTAGTGTTGCGAAGAACAAATATGCCGGCACTTCTGGTGGAGGCAGGATTTATTAACAACGATCAAGATAATCAGCTGTTTGATGAAAAATTTACAGAAATCGCAGGAGCAATTTCTGAGGCGATTCTCGGTACACTGGATCAGGAAACTGTGGAAGATCCACTTTTATATCGGGTGCAGGTGGGAGTTTTCAGAAATAAAGAAAATGCAGACCGGCTGAATTATGAACTTCTGGATAAGGGATATCCATCTTATATTTTACAGCAGGACGGATATTATAAAGTCCAGGTGGGAGCTTTTGAACAACTTGGAAATGCTGTTTTGATGGAACAAAGGCTTCGAAAGGATGGGTATCAGACGCTGATCACAACTCGCTAGAAGACAGGATGAAGAAGGGAGCAGATCCATGGGAATACAAAAGAAAGACAGAGAATATGAACGTTTTTTAGATCAGATCAGTGATTTCATTTTTGTGGAGGATAAACCGGAAAGGGCAGATATCATTTTTGTACCGGGTAATGGATTTCCGCAGATGTCCATAGAAGCGGCCAGACTGTGGAAAGAGGGAATGGCACCCTGGATACTGCCTTCCGGAAAATACAGTATCGGAAAAGGTGCATTTACAGGGGTACAGGCCATGAAGGAAAAATATCAGGGACCGTATCAGACGGAATGGGAATTTATGAAAGATGTGCTGCTAAAAGAAGGCGTGCCGGAAGAAGTGATCCTGCGGGAAGACGGGGCTACATTTACCTATCAGAATGCGATCAACTCCAGAAAAGTGACAGATGCAGTGGGTATTCGGGTGAAAAAGGCAATTATCTGCTGCAAAGCCCAGCATGCCAGAAGATGCAAGCTGTATTATCAGTACTTATACCCACAGACAACCTTTCTCATTTGCCCTTCGGATGTGGGAATCAACCGGGAAAACTGGTTTGATACGCAAAAAGGCAGAAAGGAAGTACTGGGAGAAGTAGAAAAATGTGGGGAACAGCTGCAACGGATCTTTTGCAGGGAAGCGGATTCATGGAGTATCTGAGAGATTCGGATAAACAGACGATACGAACAGGATGTTATCATTTCATACGGAAGGCAGGAGGGTGTTATGGCAGCATATGTGGAAATGGATCAGGTTACAAAAACCTATCAGATGGGAGAAGTGACGATCAAAGCTGCGGATGGTATTTCTTTTCAGGTAGAAAAGGGAGAATTTGTGGTCGTGGTCGGACCAAGTGGAGCAGGAAAAACAACGGTGCTAAATATTCTCGGCGGCATGGATACTGCAACGACTGGAAAAGTATCCGTGGACGGAACACGGGTGGATAAGCTGAAAGGGAAAAAGTTGATCCAGTATCGGAGAGAGGATATTGGTTTCGTGTTTCAGTTTTATAACCTGATGCAAAACCTGACTGCACTGGAGAATGTGGAGCTGGCACTTCAGATCTGTAAAGATCCGCTGGATGCAAAGACAGTTCTTGAAGAAGTGGGGCTTGGGGAACGGATGTATAATTTCCCGGCACAGCTTTCAGGTGGGGAACAGCAGAGGGTGGCGATAGCCAGAGCTCTGGCAAAAAATCCAAAGTTACTGCTCTGCGATGAACCGACGGGTGCGCTGGACTATGTGACCGGAAAATCGATACTGAAGTTATTACAGGATACCTGTCATAAAAAGGGAATGACTGTGATCGTGATCACACATAACTCTGCACTGACACCTATGGCGGATCGGATCGTCCGGATACGAAACGGCAGGGTGGCAGAGGTGATACAAAACGAGAATCCAACACCGGTGGAAGAGATAGAATGGTAGGTGGAGAGGATGAAAGCATTTCGGAAAGATTTTTTCAGAGAGATTTTAAAGAATAAAGGACGGTTTTTATCTGTTTTTTTCATCTCCCTGCTGGGTGCGGCGTTCTTTTCGGGGATTCGGTCAGCAGAAGGAGATATGAAAACTTCAGCGGATGCTTATTACGATCAGACAAATTACATGGATCTGCGGGTGCTGGGAACGCTCGGTCTTACAGACACGGATATGGAAGATATCGCAAAGGTGAAAGGCGTAGCACAGGTAACCGGCGGGCATACGTTAGAAGTATTACATAAAGAAGGGGAAAAAGAACAGACAGTGAAGCTGATCGCGTTAGAAGATGGCGTAAATGAACCACAGATTCTGGATGGGCGGCTGCCGCAGAAAACGGATGAAATTCTGGTGGACCAGAAATTCCTGGATGAAACCGGAAAAAAGATCGGCGATCAGGTGATATTTGAGAGTGGTACGGACACTGCACTTTCGGATGACCTTGTTCATGAAACGTTTACGATTGTGGGATCGGCAACGTTACCCTATTATATGGAACTGACCCGTGGAACAGGGAGTATCGGAAACGGCAGTATTGACAGTTTTGGGCTGTTACTTCCGGAGACGTTTACCAGTGAGATTTATACAGAAATCTATGTGCAGGTGGATGGGGCAAAGGAGCTGGAAAGTTACAGTACCTCTTACGAAAAGACTGTAAAACAGGTACAAAACCGGGTAGAAGAGCTGGAAGAGGAAGCATGTCAGAGGAGATATGATACGGTTTATCAGGAGGGGGAAGACAAGCTTTCCGATGCCAGAAAACAGGTAACAGACGGTGAAAAGGAACTGGCGGATGGAAAAAAGAAGCTGGAAGACGGTACTTTGCAGATCGAAGAGGCAAAAGATACCGTCGCTGAAAAGGAAAAAGAACTGAAGGAAAATGAATCCCTTCTGGCAGAAAAAGAGACAGAATTGCAAAATGGGAAGAATCAGCTTGCTGCAAAGGAGAAAGAACTGACTGCCGGAGAACAACAGCTGCAGCAGAAAATGCAGGAACTTGCAGCCGGAAAACAGGAGCTTGCCACAAAGCAGACAGAACTGACGGATGGAAAGGTACAGCTGCAGATACAGGAAGAAGAGCTGAATACAGCCAAAAGTCAGCTTGAGGAGCAGGCGGCGAAACTGGAAGAACAGAAAAGTCAGCTGGAAGAAAAAGAAAAGGAGCTGGATGAAAATGAGGTGACAGTAACTGCGGGTATCACACAGGTACAGGAAGGGCAGGAACAGCTTGCCGCCGGTATGCAAAGTGTGCAGGAAGAAATCACCCGACTGGAAGCACAGAAAGAACAACTCTCGCAGATGGAAGAACCGGATGCGGAACAGCTGCAGCAGATCGAGACTGCTTTGCAGGAGTTAAAGCAGCAGCTTACCGGACTGGAAACACAAAAGGAAGTGCTGTCACAGAAAGAGACGGAACTGACCGGGAATCTTACACAGATCCAGTTGGGCAAAGGAGAACTCGAGCAGGCAAGGACGCAGCTGGATGCCGGAGAAGCGGAAATCAGTATGCATCGTCAGGAACTTGCGGCGGGCGAGGAGAAAATCGCACAGGCAAAGGAACAGCTTGCAGCAGGAGAAAGACAGATCAGTCAGGTACAAAAACAGCTCGCGGATGGTGAGGCGCAGATTGGGCAGGCAAAAGCACAGATTGCGGACGGAAAGAAGCAGCTTGCCGGAGCAAAAGCTGCACTTGCAGATGGAAAGACGCAGCTTTCTGCCGGAAAACAGCAGATTGTGGATGGAAAAAGCGCACTCCGGGAGGCAAAAGATGAGATTGACGCGAAAGAGACGGAACTGGAGGACGGCTGGAAGGAATACAGAAAAGAAAGCCGGAAAGCAGAGAAAAAACTGGCAGATGCAAAAGAAGAAATTGCAGACAGAGAGAAAAAACTGGAAGATTTGAAGGTTCCGGACTGGTATGTATGGGGACGAGATCAGGTGACTTCCACGGAAAATTACGGACAGGATGCAGTGCGCATCACAAATATAGGAAAGTTCTTTCCGGTCATTTTCTTTCTGGTGGCAGCGCTTGTCAGCCTGACGACGATGACTCGAATGATCGAGGAACAGCGTCAGCAGATCGGTACACTGAAAGCTCTGGGATACGGAGACGGTGTGATCGCGGTAAAATATCTTGCCTACGGACTGATGTTTACCATCTCCGGTGCATTTGTCGGAGTGCTGCTCGGTGAGAAAATTCTGCCGTGGGTGATCATGAATGCGTATGGTATGCTGTATACGGGTATGAAAGAGTATCTGACCCCGTTAAACTGGGAAGAGGGCGGACTTGCGATCCTTGCGAGTGCACTCTGTACCGGTGTGGCAACTGTAGTGGCATGTTATAAGGAACTGGTAGCGCGCCCGGCACAGCTGATGCGCCCGGAGGCTCCAAAAAACGGAAAGAGGATTCTGCTGGAACGGATTCCGTTTTTATGGAAACATCTGAACTTTACAACAAAATCAACGATCCGGAATCTGATCCGATATAAAAAGCGGTTCTTTATGACTGTCATTGGTATCGGTGGATGTATGGGACTGATCGTGGTGGGATTTGGCTTGCAGGATTCGATTACTGCGATTGCAAAGAATCAGTTTGTCAATCTGTTTACCTATCAGGCAAGCGCTGTTTTTAACGGGGACGCCACGGAAGAGAAAAAGGCACGGGTACAAAGCGAGATGGAGACGTATCCGGGGATACAGCAGATTCTGGAGATGTATTGCCAGAGTGTGGAACTGCAGTCACCGAAGCGCAGTGTGGATGCGGTGATGGAAGTACCGAAAGATCTGACTTGTTTTGGAGATTTCTTTGATCTGCGTGATCGCATCAGTGGAAAACATTATGATTTCCCGGCGCAGGGGGCTGCCATCAGTGAGAAGACGGCAGATATTCTGGGACTCAAAGTCGGTGATACAGTGCAGATGAAAAAGGGTGATCAGATTGTGAAAGTCGAAATCACGGAGATTGTTGAAAATTATGTGCGGCATTTTATCTATATAACGACAGACACATATCAGACCTTGTTCGGGGAAGCGGCAGAGTATAATCAGCTGTTGCTTCGCTACGAAGATACGTCAGACAGTTACGAGGACGGACTGGGACAGACGATCATGGAACATCCGGAGATCGCAGCTATCTCCTTTACGTCAGATCTGATCAGTGAGATCGACAACATGCTTCGCTCTCTGAATATCGTCATTGTGGTTCTGATCGTATCGGCAGGTTTGTTGGCATTTGTGGTGCTGTATAATCTGAACAATATCAATATCACAGAACGTCAGAGAGAGCTGGCAACACTGAAAGTGCTTGGATTCTACGACGGAGAAGTGGCTTCGTATGTATATCGTGAGAATATGGTGCTTACGGTATTCGGAATCCTCGCAGGTGTGGGAATCGGTGCTTTTCTGCATGGAAAGGTGATCCGAACCGTAGAAGTGGATATGATGATGTTCGGAAGAAGTATATTTTTCAGAAGTTTCTTGTACAGCGGACTGATCACACTGGCATTTGCATTGTTAGTCAATGGAATGATGTATTACCGGCTGAAAAAGATTGATATGATCGAATCACTGAAAAGTGTGGAATAAAAAAGAAGAAGAGGTTAATCCTCTTCTTCTTTTTTATCGTAAAAATCTTCCGGTATATAGATGTGTACAAGTTCGATACGGTTTTTGTCCACCTGATCAACGACCAGTTTCAGATGATTATCTGTGATACAGGATTCACCGGGAACCGGCAGGTGATCGAGCTGTTCGATCACAAAACCTCCGATAGAATCGTAATCTTCCGTTTCCAGATGCAGATCCAGAGCTTCATTCAGATCGTCCAGTTTGGCAGAACCTTTTGCGAGATATTCTCGTTTCGGAACGATTTCTTTAAAGTCTTCCTCTTCGTCGGCATCGTATTCATCACGGATCTCTCCGACGATTTCCTCGAGCAGGTCTTCCAGTGTGATCATACCGGCGGTTGCGCCATATTCATCAAGGACTATTGCCAGATTGACGGCATATTCTTTCATCTCCATCAGAAGATCTGCCGTACCTTTGTATTCATAGGTAAAATATGGGTTTCTGAGAAAATCCCGTACAGAAAACGTTTTTTCCGGATCTCGCAGAATCAGGTCTTTCATATTCAGAGTGCCGATGATGGTATCTGTTGAATTTTCATAGACCGGATAACGTGTATAACCGTCTTCACGGAATGCCTGAATTACTTCGTCATAAGTGGCATCCACATTAATCAGAGACATATCGATACGGGGAACCATCACATCCTTGGCCTGAGAATCACCAAAATCGAAAACGTTATAGATCATCTGCCGTTCTTCGCTCTCGATGACACCGTCTTCATGACTGACATCCACGATGGTACGAAGTTCCTGCTCTGTCATGGCATTTGGCTTGGCATCGGGATCTACATGAAGCAGAAATAAGACACCTCGCGAAAGCAGATTCACAAGGAAAATTACAGGAGTCAGCAGTCTGGTCAAAGGATAGATTACCGGTGCATAGGCAAGAGAGATTTTTTCTGCCTGTAATGTTGCCAGGGTTTTCGGAGTAATCTCACCAAACAGAAGAATCAGCAAGGTTAGAACGCCGGTGATAAAACCAATAAAGGCATTACCAAGAACTCTTGTGGTCCAGGTGGTTGCCAAAGAAGATGCCGACAGGTTGACAATATTATTGCCGATCAGGATCGTACTCAGAAGCTTTCCCGGATTTTCAATAATTTTCAATAAGGTTTTTGCTTTTTTATTCCCATCGTCAGCAAGAGACATGATACGGATCTTGTTGACCGTAGTCATGGCCGTCTCTGCGGAAGAGAAAAATGCGGAAAGCAAAATTAACAGCAGTAACACAATTAGTTGTATGGCGTCGCCAGAATCCAAAAATATTCACTCCTTTGAAAATATGTAGTAGTTGTACTTGAATATACAGGAATTCGATTCAAAAATCAAGACAAATTCTTGTAAAATCATATTTTTTGGGGTGTTGAAAAAGAAAAGGATATGTTATAATATAAAATTGAATAACTGTGAAAGTAGTAAAAAAAGCTGTGAAATCGCAGCTGAGAATACAAAGCAGGAGAGATGTGGATAATGAAGAAAAATAATAAACCGGCAGCGAAGCGATACATGAAGACGGTGGGAATGGTGATGGCATCTGTGATGGTTCTTTCTTCCACAACCGGTCAGATGGTATATGCGGAGTCTGCAAAAGACCAGAAAGATACTCAGGATGGGGAAAAGAAAGAAGAAAAAACCATCGTATATCTGAATGGAAAAACGGGAAATGATAAGAATAGCGGCGAGAGCCAGGATGAGGCAGTAAAAAGCTTTGAAAAAGCAGCAGAACTTGCAGGATCCTGCGGTGTGATCCGAATCTGTGGTACAGTTACTGTAGATGAGGAAGAAACCTGGGAATTACCATCCGGAGTTTCTATCCGCCGCGCAGAAGATTTTGAAGATGCACTGGTTCGCGTGACCGGCTGTCTGAAGCTGGAGAATGTCCGCCTGTATACAGAGGATATCACCGGAGATGGTGAAGTAGAAGGAGCAGCAGAAAAAGAAAAAGTTTATGTCCCGAAAGTAATTACGATAAAAGATACAAAAGCACTGTCAGAGATTTCTCTGGAAGGCTGCGATGGAGACGGAGTATTTTCCTGGGAAAAAGAGGATGCAGTTCCAACAGAATACGAGACAGACTATCAGGTGGTTTTCCATCCCTATGACACGAAAAAGATTGATTACAGCAAGGAAAAAGGATGGGACGAAGACAGCGAAACTGTGACCAGAAAGGTTACTGTTCGCGTAAGTTCTCTGAAACCGGAAGTCACACCAACGCCGGAAGCAACCGATACACCGGAAGTCACACCGACTCCGGAAGCAACACCTGAGGTTACAGTGACACCGGAACCGACAACAACACCGGAACTGACAACAACACCTGAAGTCACACCACAGCCGGAAAGCACACCGCAGCCAACACCTGAGGTTACGGAACCGACAGATCCGGGTTCAGAAGTGACACATCCGGACACAACGATTACCCCGGAGCCAACAGAAGTGCCGGATGTTCCGACGGAACCGGAAGTACCGCCAATGGATCCGGCAGAACCAACGCCTGAGACACCAAAACCACAGCCGGAGGTACCGTCTGATACCGTACCAGAGACACCGGCAGATACAGAAAGCGCAGAAGGATCCGGACTTACCTGGGAGCAGATGAATGAGATTGCAACGGTACAGGAACAGCTGGATTTCCTTCCAAGCGAAGTGACGACAACGGAAGAGGTAGAAGCAATCGTAGCGGCTACAAAAGAATACGAGGCACTGTCTGAAGCACAGAAAGCTTATATAGAGGCTGACAGTCTGGTACTGTTACAGACAGCCCAGGAACAGGCGAAGACGGTCAACCGGACAAGCAACGGCGTTACGGTAGACGGTGATTTTCCATGGTACATACAGTTTCAAGTACAGTTGAATAATGATAAATCTGACAGTTCCGTTCTGAACGGTCAGAATGTAGATACTTTTATCAGCCCATATGAGATGAAGCTGTGGGATATGATGAATGATAATGAATATCAGTTGAACGGACAACAGGTGCGCATCACGATGCCGGCACCGGACGATCAGCTCTATACACAGCTTGTTGTGATTCATTATCTGAAAGATGGAAGCATCGAGTATATTACTCCGATTTATAATGCAGACGGAACACTGAGCTTTGTGACAACTTCTTTCAGTCCGTACAATGTGGCAGGTCTGAAGATTGCAGGAAGCCAGTCTCTGGTAGGCAATACGGATAAGGCATATACAAATAAAAATACAACAACTTCCGGAAGTACTACGACAAAACTGACACCGAATGTGTCCGCAGGAAATACAGGCAGCAGTTCAAACGGAAGCACATCCGGCAGTGTGACAAAGAAAAACACACAGAAGAGCCAGACACAGCAGGCTTACGGTACGACACTGAAAAGAGTCAATCCGAAGACCGGAGACTATCAGCAGACAGCCTGGTATGCAGGACTCGCGGCAGCAGCGCTTGCAGCACTTGGTATCGCAGGCAAGAAAAACCGAAAAAAAGAAATCTGAAGCCGATAAGGTATAGAATGTACAACCCTCCCATATAGTACTGTATGGGAGGGATTTTTTTGGATACAGGGAAAAACATCTGGATACAAAAGAGTAGCAGAGTCATAAAAGGTCTGATCGTGTCCTATCTGGTCAGCGGGGCAGGGCTTTTGCTTCTGGCATTGCTGTTGCTGAAGTACCAGCTGGATGAGAGAAAAGTGTCCGCTGGTATTCTGGCTGTTTATATTCTATCCGGATTATCGGGAGGAATTTATATGGGAAAAACAGCAGAAAGAAAAAGATATCTGTGGGGAATGATACTTGGCAGTATATACTGGGGTATTCTGATGCTGCTTACCATCTTTTCCGGTGCAGGTACGGGATCGGGGGTAAAAGGCGCATTTCTTACACTTCTTATCTGTGCAGGGTCGTCAACTTTGGGAGCAATGGTGACGGGAGCCTGAAAACAGTGGCAGATCGTGAAAATAGCCGGAAGTTGCGAAAAAAACTCTTTGAAAATGAAAGAACATATGCTATAATGCAAGAAGTAATAACATAAGGAGGAAGCAAAATGAAACATATTAAAACTTTAAATACAAAAAGTTTACAGAACACAATGAAAAAAGGTGGATGTGGTGAATGTCAGACATCCTGCCAGTCTGCTTGCAAGACTTCTTGTACAGTAGGAAATCAGAGCTGCGAAAACACAAAATAAGAAATCAGCAGGCTCTATGATGCTTGGAACATACAGGCAGCGGTCCAAAAGCCGCTGCTTGCTTTTTGTTACATAGCATATCAAGAATTGATCCGGTGGATCAATTGTGATTACATTGTATATCGAAGCAGAAGATGCTGCTGCGCAAGAAAAGAAGAAGGAGAACAAATAAGTGATTCATCAGTATAAAAGTAATGGATACGCAATTGTTCTGGATGTAAACAGCGGATCCGTTCATGTGGTGGACGATATTGTATATGACTGTATCGCCCTGCTGGATCAGGGATGTTCCAACGAAGAAGTGACAGAAAAACTGTCGGCTTCTTATTCCGGAGAAGACCTGAAGACAGCTCTTAAAGAAATTCAGGAACTGACCGATGAGGGAATGCTGTTTACCGAGGACATTTATGAAAATGCGATAGAGCATTTTAAAGAACGGCCAACTGTAGTCAAAGCACTGTGCCTGCATATTGCCCACGACTGTAATCTGGCCTGTAAGTACTGCTTTGCGGAAGAAGGAGAATATCATGGAAGACGTGCACTGATGTCCTACGAAGTAGGAAAGAAAGCACTGGATTTTCTGATTGCCAACTCCGGAAGCAGGAGAAATCTGGAAGTAGACTTTTTCGGAGGGGAACCTCTGATGAACTGGCAGGTTGTCAAAGACCTGGTAGCTTACGGAAGAGAGCAGGAAAAGATACATAATAAAAACTTCCGTTTTACCCTGACCACCAATGGTGTTCTGGTTAACGATGAAGTGATGGAGTTTTGTAACAAAGAGATGGGCAATGTGGTTATGAGTATCGACGGACGAAAAGAAGTCCACGATCATATGCGTCCGTTCCGCAAAGGTGCCGGAAGCTATGACCTGGTAGTTCCGAAGTTCCAGAAATGGGCAGAGAGCCGTAACCAGGACAAATATTATGCCCGCGGTACATTTACCCATTATAATCTTGACTTTTCCAAGGATGTACTGAACCTGGCAGATCTGGGATTCAAACAGATATCTGTAGAGCCGGTTGTAGCACCTTCGGATGCGGACTATGCACTGCAGCCGGAAGACCTTCCGAAATTGTTTGAAGAATATGATACCCTGGCAAAAGAGATGATCAAACGAAATAAAGAAGGAAACGGATTTAACTTCTTCCACTTTATGCTTGATCTGACCGGAGGTCCTTGTGTATACAAACGTCTGTCCGGATGTGGGTCAGGAACAGAGTATCTGGCAGTTACCCCATGGGGAGACCTGTATCCGTGCCATCAGTTTGTAGGAAACGAAGATTTCCTTCTTGGTAATGTAGACGAGGGAATCACAAAACCTGCAATCTGTAAAGATTTTAAAAATTGCAACGTCTATGCAAAAGAGGCATGTAAGAAATGTTTTGCACGATTCTACTGCAGTGGCGGCTGTGCGGCAAACTCCTATAACTTCAAAGGGAAAATCGATGATGTTTACGAAGTGGGCTGCGAGCTGGAACGTAAGCGCGTAGAGTGTGCAATCATGATAAAAGCTGCTATGGCAGAAGAAGAGGTATAAGAAGATGAAGAAAAAACAGGGAGTTCTTGTGCTGATTCTTACAGTGGTTCTGATTGGTCTGTTAGCCTTTACAACCGCTGTGGGATTCGGCCCGACCGGAACCGGGTCTGCAAAAAATATCAAGACCGGTCTGGATCTGTCCGGTGGTGTAAGTATCACATACCAGGCAAAAGGAGACGATCCGTCTCAGGAAGATATGGATGATACCGTCTATAAACTTCAGAAACGTGTGGAAGACTACAGTGAAGAAGCACAGGTATATCAGGAAGGTGATGACCGTATCACCGTAGAGATTCCTGGTGTGACCGATGCAAATAAGATTCTGGAAGATCTTGGTAAACCGGGATCTCTGGAATTCCAGGATGAAAGCGGCAACGTAGTTCTGGACGGAAGCGATATCGCAGGTGCAGACGGCGGTGTCACAGAAGATCAGACAACCGGAAGCAAACAGTATGTCGTAGAACTGACACTGACCAAAGACGGTACCACAAAATTCGCAGAGGCAACTGCAGCAAACCTGAAAAAAAGAATCTCTATCGTATATGACGGAGAAACTATCAGTTCACCGGTTGTACAAAGTGTGATCTCTGACGGTAAAGCACAGATCAGCGGACAGCAGTCCATCGAAGAAGCAAAAGAACTGGCATCTATTATCCGTATCGGTTCCCTGAAACTGGAACTGGAAGAACTTCGTTCTAACGTGGTAGGTGCACAGCTGGGACAGCAGGCAATCAAGACAAGCCTGATCGCCGGTGCCATCGGTCTGGTACTGGTTGGAATCTTTATGATTATCGTTTACGCTCTGCCGGGTGTGGTAGCTGCTTTGTCACTGGCTATCTATACCGGACTGGAACTGGTAATGCTGAATGCTTTTGACCTGACGCTGACCCTTCCGGGTATCGCAGGTATCATTCTTTCCATCGGTATGGCGGTGGATGCAAACGTTATTATCTATGCACGTATCCGTGAGGAAATTGCAGCAGGTAAGAGTGTAAGAAGCGCCATTAAGACCGGTTTCGAGAAAGCTATGTCCGCCATTGTGGACGGTAACATCACAACTCTGATCGCAGCTGCTGTTCTGGGAGCAATGGGAAGCGGAAGTGTCAAAGGATTTGCCATGACACTGGCTCTTGGTATCGTTCTTTCCATGTTTACCGCACTGGTAATTTCCAGACTGCTGGTGAACGCATTCTATGCAGTGGGACTTCGGGATGAAAAGTTCTACGGAAAACAGAAAGAAAGAAAAACCATAGATTTCCTCGGAAAGAGAAAATTATTCTTTACGATTTCTGTTATCCTGATTCTGCTTGTTCCGGTTGGAATGGGCGTGTTCCATGCAAAAGACGGAAAAGCATTGAACTACAGCCTGGAGTTCATGGGTGGTACGTCTACGAACGTAACTTTCAATGATGACATGTCTATCGATGACCTTGACAGCCAGGTAAAACCGGTAGTACAGGAAGTAACCGGTGATGCAAATATTCAGATATCCAAAGTCGCTGACAGCAATGCGGTTATCATTAAGACAAGATCTCTGAGCCTGGATGAGAGAGAAGAACTGAACCAGAAACTGGTAGACAGCTTTGGTGTGGATGATAGCAAGATCACCGCAGAGAGTATTTCCTCTACGGTAAGTTCTGAGATGAGAAGAGATGCGATTGTGGCAGTCCTGATCGCTACGATCTGTATGCTGCTGTATATCTGGTTCCGTTTCAAAGATGTACGTTTTGCATCCAGTGCGGTTCTGGCACTGTTACATGATGTAATGGTAGTACTTGCATTCTATGCACTGTCAAGAATCTCTGTAGGTAATACCTTTATTGCCTGCATGCTGACGATAGTTGGTTATTCTATCAACGCGACCATCGTTATTTTCGACCGTATCCGTGAGAATCTGAAGAGTGCCGGCAAGAAAGCGGATCTGAAAGAACTGGTAAATATGAGTATTACTCAGACACTGACCAGAAGTATTTATACATCCTTCACTACATTTATTACCATATTTGTAGTATTTGTTATGGGTGTATCTTCTATCCGTGAATTCGCACTTCCGATCATGGTAGGTATCGTATGTGGTGCTTACTCTTCTGTATGTATCACCGGTGCTCTGTGGTATGTCATGAAAACGAAATCAGGAAAAAGTACAAAGTAGAAGAGATAGGTAATCAAAAAGCTGTTGCAGCGATGCAGCAGCTTTTTTCAATCACAGCTAAGATGAGGAGCAGACAACATGGAAAAATGGATGGTAGCAGCTAAGCGGGCTGATTTTAAAGGGATCGGAGAACGGTTTGGCATTGATCAGGTTACAGCGAGGATTATCCGCAACCGTGATGTGATCGGGGAGAAAGCAATTGAGAAATATCTTCACGGAAGCCGGAAAGATTTTTACAGTCCCTGGCTGTTGAAAGATATGGAAAAGGCAGTGGCTATCCTGCAGGAGAAAATAGAAAACAGAAACAGGATCCGGATCATCGGAGATTATGATATTGACGGAGTAATGTCTACATATATTTTACTGGAGAGTCTCCGGGGGCTTGGATGTGATGTGGATATGATGATTCCAAACAGGATCACAGACGGATATGGAATCAATGAACATCTGATTGAACAGGCCTGGCAGGAGGGGAGAGATACGATTATTACCTGTGATAATGGAATCGCTGCAGTGACGCAGATACGGAAAGCAAAAGATCTGGGAATGACCGTGATCGTGACAGATCATCATGAGGTGCCGTTTGAAGATCTGGAAGGGGAAAGAAAGGAGATTCTGCCACCTGCAGATGCCATAGTCAATCCAAAACAGAAGGCCTGTTCCTATCCTTGTGCAGGACTTTGCGGTGCAGTAGTTGCAATGAAAGTGATGGAAGCGTTATATGAAAAAATGGCACCGGAAGTGGATCTGGTGGACAAAATGCTTCCATTTGCAGGAATCGCTACAATCGGTGATGTGATGGATCTGCAGGATGAAAACCGGATTCTGGTGAAAGAAGGATTGCAAAGGCTTCATCACACCACGAACCTTGGTCTGCAGGAGTTGATCCGGGTAAATAATCTGGAACCGGAGAATATTAGTCCGTACCATATCGGATTCATTCTTGGTCCGTGTCTGAATGCTTCCGGACGACTGGATACGGCAAAACGGGCATTACAGCTGTTGCTGGCAGATAGCAGAGAGGAAGCGGCTGTACTGGCAGGTGACCTGAAAAATCTGAATGAGAGCCGTAAGGAGATGACGGCACAGGGACTGGAAAAAGCCATCGAGCAGGTGGAATCCACATCTATGATGGAAGATACGGTTCTGGTAGTCTTTCTTCCGGAATGTCATGAGAGTCTGGCGGGCATTATTGCCGGGCGGCTGCGGGAGAGATACCATAAACCCTCCTTCGTGCTGACAAGAGGAGAAGAGGGTGTCAAAGGTTCCGGACGGTCGATCGAATCGTATTCGATGTATGAAAAACTCTGCGAGTGCAAAGAATATCTGACAAAGTTCGGTGGACATCCGATGGCAGCAGGTCTCTCACTGGAAGAAGAAAATGTGGAACGTTTCCGAAGAAAACTTAATGAACAATCAGGACTGACAGAAGAAGATCTTGTGGAAAAGGTGACGATTGATGTGCCGATGCCAATTCATTATATCCGAAAAGATCTGGTGCAGGAACTGTCACTGCTCGAACCCTTCGGAAAAGGAAATGAGAAACCACTGTTTGCACAGAAAAATCTGTGGGTCAGCCAGATGCGTGTGTTCGGGAAGAACCGAAACGTGGTAAAGATGCGTCTGACGGATGAAAACGGATATCCGATGGACGGTGTGTACTTCGGGAATGGAGATGAATTTGCGGAAGAAGGGAGAGGAAAAAGGAAAATTTCTATCGTATACTACCCGGATATCAATATGTATCAGGGACGTGAAAGCTTACAGGTGATCATCCGGCATTATCAGTTTGATTGAGAGCGTTATTGAGTAGTTAAAAAATAACAAAAAATATTGCTCAAAAAGATAGTATATGGTACTATATATACAAAAGTATGATATGCAGACCATGAATATAATGAAGCAGGAGAAAAGAGCGAGCTTACCTGGCGGCGCGCGCCGCTTTGGTTTCGTTTGCTCTTTTTCTTTTGAAATGTTTTGGGAGGAAAGAATGGCAAAATATGTAATGGCACTGGATGCAGGAACAACCAGCAACCGCTGCATCCTGTTTGACGAAAAGGGAAAAATGTGCAGTGTGGCACAGAAAGAATTTACCCAGTATTTTCCCAAGCCGGGCTGGGTAGAGCATGATGCCAGTGAAATCTGGTCCACTCAGCTTGGGGTAGCGGTGGAGGCTATGTCAAAGATTGGAGCATCAGCGGAAGATATCGCAGCTATTGGGATCACGAATCAGAGAGAAACTGCTATCGTGTGGGATCGTCATACCGGAGAACCGGTGTACCGGGCGATTGTCTGGCAGTGCCGCAGAACTTCAGAGTACTGTGACTCTCTGAAAGAAAAAGGACTGACAGAAGTTTTTCGTAAAAAAACCGGTTTGATCATTGATGCATATTTTGCCGGTACAAAGGTAAAATGGATTCTTGATAATGTACCGGGTGCACGGGAAAAGGCAGAAAAAGGAGATCTGTTATTCGGAACAGTGGAGACATGGCTGATCTGGAAATTGACAAAGGGAGCTGTTCATGTGACAGATTATTCCAACGCATCCCGTACATTGCTGTTCAATATCAATACTCTGGACTGGGATGAAGATATTTTGAAAGAATTGAATATTCCAAGATGTATGCTTCCAAAACCGATGCCGTCAAGCTGTGTATACGGCTGTGCGGATCCGGCATTTTTTGGAGGAAAGATTCCCATCGGTGGAGCGGCAGGAGACCAGCAGTCTGCATTGTTCGGACAGACCTGTTTTACACCGGGAGATGCAAAAAACACCTATGGAACCGGTTGTTTCCTGTTGATGAACACCGGAGAAGAGCCGGTATTTTCGGAAAATGGGCTGGTTACAACCATCGCCTGGGGAATCAATGGGAAAGTTTATTATGCACTGGAAGGATCCATTTTTGTGGCTGGAGCTGCGATACAGTGGCTGCGCGATGAACTGCGGGTGATTGATTCCGCAGCAGACTCCGAGTATATGGCTAAGAAAGTAAAAGATACACACGGCTGCTATGTGGTTCCGGCATTTACGGGACTGGGCGCACCGTACTGGGATCAGTATGCCAGAGGAACCATTGTGGGTCTGACCCGTGGAGTCAACAAATACCATATTATCCGGGCAACTCTGGAATCAATAGCTTATCAGGCACATGATGTCATCAAGGCTATGGAAGCAGATGCGGGGATCCGGCTGAACGGATTGAAAGTAGATGGCGGAGCAAGTGCCAATGATTTTCTGATGCAGACCCAGGCAGATATGATACAGGCTCCGGTAAAACGTCCGTCCTGTGTGGAGACAACAGCGATGGGTGCAGCGTATCTTGCGGGACTGGCTGTGGGATACTGGAGGGATCAGGAAGAGGTAAGAGCCAATTGGTCTATCGACCGTACCTTTGAACCGGAGATTACTGTGGAAGAACAGGAAAAACGGATGAAGGGATGGAAAAAGGCGGTCCGTTATTCATTTAACTGGGCAAAAGAAGAAGACTGAGAACAACAGCAGTCAAGGTAAAGTAAAAGTAACTATTCAGTAGCCATTGTACCGCGAGGTGTTTTGGCATGAATATGCCAAAATCCCGAGACATACAAGCCAAAATGCCATCACCGAAGGTGATTTTAAATGCATTTTGGCTTGTAACTGTGAAGGTACTGAACAGTTACAAGTAAACAATCAAATAAGAACTTGCAGAGAACAGAGACAGGCAGGAAAAACATCCGGTGACGGGTGCTTTTCTGTCTGTCTTTTTTATTGAGTTACAGGAGGAAAAAGTATGTATGATGTAATCGTTATAGGAGCCGGTGTAAGCGGAAGTGCGACTGCCCGGGAATTATCCAGGTATGATCTGAAAGTGGGAGTACTGGAAAAAGAAGAGGATGTATGTTGTGGAACATCCAAGGCGAACAGCGGGATCGTTCATGCCGGATTTGATGCCCGTCCCGGCAGTCTGATGGCAAAGATGAATGTACGGGGGAATCAGATGATGGAACAACTGACAGAAGATCTGGATATTCCTTTCGAGAGAAACGGTTCTCTGGTGTTATGCTTTGCAAAAGATGAAATGGAACGCCTGGAAAAACTGAAAAAACAGGGTGAAGAAAATGGGGTAAAAAGACTGCAGATTCTTTCCGGCGAAGAAGTACGCCGGATGGAACCGGATCTTTCCAAAGAAGTATATGCTGCACTGTATGCACCGACCGGTGGTATCGTGTGTCCTTTTGAACTGAATCTGGCTCTTGCGGAAAATGCCTGTCAAAACGGAGCAGAATTTTATTTTGATACGGCGGTGGAGCAGATAGAAAAGACGGAAGGTGGATATCGGATCCATGCCGGAGAGAAAACATATGAGACCCGTTGTGTGGTAAATGCAGCGGGCGTTTATGCGGATGTTTTTCACAATATGGTCAGTGAAAAAAAGATCCGTATTACACCACGGAAGGGAGAGTATTATCTGCTGGACAAAAAAGCGGGCACAACCGTACACCATACGATCTTTCAGATACCGGGAGCATACGGGAAAGGAGTCCTGGTGACACCTACTACTCACGGCAATCTTCTGGTGGGTCCAACGGCTGTGGATATTGAGGAAAAAGAAGGAACGAATACCACAAAAACAGGTCTGGATGAAGTGGCACAGAAAGCAATGCGAAGTGTTCCAAATCTGCCGCTTCGCCAGGTGATTACTTCTTTTGCAGGGCTGAGAGCCCATGAGGACGGACATGAATTTATCATTCGGGAAGTGGAAGATGCAGAGGGCTTTTTTGACTGTGCGGGAATCGAATCGCCGGGACTTACCAGTGCACCGGCAATCGGAGAACTGGTGGCAGAACTTGTAACCGGATATTTGTGTGCAAAGAAGAAAAAGCATTTTGTGAAGAAAAGAAAAGGGCTTGTGAATCCGAAAAATCTTTCCAGAGAAGCTTATCAGGAGCTGATCCGGGAAAATCCGGCCTACGGCAATGTAATCTGTCGGTGTGAGACGGTGACAGAGGGGGAAATTGTGGAAGCCATTCATCGATTGATTCCCGCGAAGTCACTTGACGGGGTGAAACGGAGAACCAGGGCCGGTATGGGAAGATGTCAGGCAGGCTTTTGCTCTCCGAAAACCATGGAGATTCTGGCAAGAGAATGGAAAGTGCCGATGGAGACAATCACAAAAGCCGGAAAAGATTCCCGGCTGATCAGAGGATACAATAAGGACAGCCTGTAGGCGAGGAGGAGTAAGATGAAGACAACATATGATATCGTAGTTATCGGTGGCGGACCAGCAGGTCTTGCCGCAGCCTGTGCAGCATATGACCAGGGGATACAGGATGTTCTGATCCTGGAGCGTGACAAAGAACTGGGAGGCATCTTGAACCAGTGTATCCATAACGGATTTGGACTGCATACATTTCAGGAAGAACTGACCGGACCGGAATATGCAAAAAGGTACGAGGCGGAAGTAGAAAAGAGAAAGATTTCCTGCCTTCTCGAGACGATGGTTCTGGATATCAGTCCGGAAAAAGAAATCACAGCCCTGAACCGGAAAGACGGATTATTTATCATTCAGGCGAAAGCGGTGATTCTTGCCATGGGGTGCAGGGAACGGCCGCGAGGGGCTTTGAATATTCCGGGGTATCGTCCGGCAGGTATCTATTCGGCAGGAACTGCCCAGAGGCTGGTAAACATTGAGGGATATCTTCCGGGCAGAGAAGTTGTGATTCTTGGCTCCGGAGATATTGGACTGATCATGGCAAGGAGAATGACGCTTGAAGGTGCGAAAGTCAAAGTTGTGGCAGAACTGATGCCGTATTCCGGCGGACTGAAACGTAATATTGTCCAGTGTCTGGATGATTTTGGAATCCCGTTGAAATTAAGTCATACAGTGGTGGATATCAAAGGAAAAGAACGGGTGGAATCTGTAACACTGGCACAGGTGGATGAAAACCGGAAGCCGATTCCGGGAACGGAAGAAGAGTATACCTGTGACACCCTGCTGTTATCCGTGGGGCTGATTCCGGAAAATGAACTTTCTGATAAACTTGGTGTTCAGCTTCATCCGGTGACCGGCGGTCCGGTGGTAAATGAGAGCCTGGAAACCAGTATTCCGGGAGTATTTGCCTGTGGTAACGTCCTCCATGTGCATGATCTGGTGGATTTTGTATCTCAGGAGGCAACTATGGCAGGAACCTGCGCGGCTGCATATGTAAACGCAGGAAGAACAGAAGAAACAGAAGAGATTCCGGTAAAATGTGGATCCGGTGTGCGCTATACAGTTCCGGCAAAGATCCGTCCGGCTTATATGGAAGAAAAACTGCCGGTGAGATTCCGGGTGGGACAGGTGTATCAGAAGGCAAGCATTACGGTACGATCCGGTGATACCGTACTTTTGAGAAAAAAACGTCCCATAATGGCACCGGGAGAGATGGAGACGGTATACATAAAAAAAGATTCTCTCTCACCGGACAATATCGGGAATGACATAACCATCAGCATAGAGGAGGAGTAAACCATGGAAGAGAAAAAACTGACCTGTATCTGCTGCCCCATGGGATGTCAGCTGCAGGTTACAATCAGAGACGGACAGGTGGAAAAGGTAGAAGGAAATACCTGTAAAAGAGGAGCAGAATACGGGAAAAAAGAGGTGACCAACCCGACAAGAATTGTGACAACGACAGTGCGGGTGCATGGCGGCAGCCTTCCGGTGGTACCGGTAAAGACAGCTTCAGATATTCCGAAGAGTGCAGTGATGGACTGCATCCGACAGTTAAAAGAAGTGGTTGTAGAGGCTCCGGTGTACATCGGGGATGTGGTGCTGACAGAAGTTGCAGGAACAAAAATCGCGGTAATAATTACTAAAAATATCGAAAAACTTTGTGAAAAACAGAACTTGTGATCCCTCAGACTCTTAGGTAAAATAAATCGTAACTATTCAGTAGGTAGCATCTCGCAAGGCGTTTTGGC
>OLQI01000876.1_pt1 | contig 23696 bp, 22 predicted proteins | sample 1672171 | NCBI WGS metagenome assembly OLQI01 (sample SAMEA3136655, study PRJEB25190) | human gut metagenome
GGCCGGCGCCCGCATGCGCATCCGCAACATGACGCTGCCCAAGGAGCTGCGCGATTTGGACGAGAAGCTGCGGAAGGTGCGCGCCGACAAGGATCGCGCCATCGGCGAGCAGCAGTTCGAGCGCGCCGCCGAGCTACGCGACGAGGAAGAGGCCTTAAAGCAGGAGCGCGAAGAGGCCGAGAAGAAGTGGGAGGAGGACACCTCCAAGACCGTGCAGAACGTCACGGTCGAGGACATCGCCGACGTGGTGTCCATGTCCACTGGTGTGCCCGTGAGCAACCTCACCGAGGCCGAGACCGAAAAGCTGCTGCGCATGGAAGGCGTTCTGCACGAGCGCATCATCGGCCAGGACGAGGCCGTCACCGCGCTTTCCAAGGCCATCCGCCGCTCCCGCTCGGGCTTGAAGGATCCGAAGCGCCCCGCCGGTTCGTTCATCTTCCTGGGCCCGTCGGGCGTGGGCAAGACCGAGCTTTCCAAGGCGCTGGCCGAGTTCCTGTTCAACTCCGAGGACGCGCTTCTGTCCTTCGACATGTCCGAGTACATGGAGAAGCACACGGTGAGCCGCCTGGTGGGTTCGCCTCCGGGTTACGTGGGCTTCGACGAGGGCGGCCAGCTCACCAAGGCCGTGCGCCAGCGCCCGTACTCGGTGGTGCTCTTCGACGAGATTGAGAAGGCGCATCCGGATGTGTTCAACATCCTGCTGCAAATTCTGGAGGAGGGGCGCCTGACCGACGCCCAGGGGCGCACTGTGGACTTCCGCAACACCGTCATCATCATGACGTCGAACGTGGGCGCCCGTGACATCACCACCACGACCACGCTGGGCTTCTCGAACTCGGGGCAGAACGGGCTTTCCGACAAGGAAATCAAGAGCCGCGTCATGCACGAGCTGAAGAATGCCTTCAGGCCGGAGTTTTTGAACCGCATCGACGAGATCATCGTGTTCAAGAGCCTGACCGAGGACGAGATCGTGCAGATCGTCGACCTCATGGTGGCCGAGCTGCGCGAGCGCATGATCGCCCAGAACATGACCATCAACCTGGACGACGCCGCCAAGCGCCTCGTGGCCAAAGAGGGCACTGACACCGCCTTCGGTGCGCGCCCCTTGCGTCGCGCCATCCAACGCATGCTGGAGGATCCGCTGTCCGAGCAGATTCTCGAGGGCCGCTGGACAAGCGGTTCGGTGGTGGACGTCACCGTGTCCGAGGACGGCGAGGAGCTGGTGTTCTCCGAGGGAACCGGTTCCATCCCGGCGCCTCGCAAGCGCGACTCCATCGCCCGCGACGCCGAGCTTTTGCTGACGAACTACGACCTGGGCCACGCCGGCGTGGGAAGTGGCCGCGGCGCCGGCACCCCCGCCGGTTCCCTGGCGGGAGGGGAATAGGGTCGTTTTCGGCTACCGGCGCTTGCCCGAGCGTATTGCCGGGCGGCCGCGATTTGCTCGGTGCACTTGTGGCTCGCCTCGCAGGCTGGGTCTTGACGAGCGCACTGCGCTCCGGTTGCGCAGCATGTGCGGATTTTGCTGTATGGCAGGAGGCTCTCCGGAGCCTCCTTTTTACGTGCTGGCGTTGCCGTCCCAGCATTGCCGCCTCGGCGTTGTCTCGGCGCGCTGTTTCCGGAAACGCTGCGGTAAATGCCAGTTCGACCCCGAAATGGCCGACACTTCGCTTCAGAAAAGGGCCCCAATTCGGCCATTTCGCCCTTCAACTGGCATTTTTGCTCATGATTGAAGGCCATTTCGCCCTTCAACTGGCATTCAGGTGAGAAAATTCGAAAATCCCTCTGATGGCTTATACTATAAGCAAGTATCAGAGCGTGCCCTCGTGGTCTTGCGCTCGAACGCCACGCTATCGCCATGGGAGGATTTATGCCGAACATCATCGATCCCGTCACCGAGCCCTCGGTTCTTCGCGAGCCGTCCTTTTGCATGGATGAGCTCGATTTCGATGCCCTGAGCTCGCCGCTTCTGCAGCTGCAGGGCAAAGTGGACAAAAAGCCCCAGACGGCGGCTATCATTCTGGCTGGTGGCACAGGGGAGCGCTTCGGCAAAGAAGGTGGCAAGCAGCTGGTGGAGATTGCCGGCAAGCCCATCCTCACGTGGTCGGCCGAGGCCTTCGACGCGGTAGGCGATGTGGGGCTCATCGTCATCGTGTGCCCCGAGGAGCGCATGCACGAGTACTTGTCCCGCGCCATCGACCCGTTTCCCTTCGTCACGCCCGTGGTGCTCGCGCCCTCGGGGGCCATTCGTCAGGAGTCGGCGTTTTCGGGGCTCGAGATGGTGGGCGACGAGTACGAATACGTGGTGCTGCACGATGGCGCCCGACCGCTCGTGTCGCCGGATCTCATCGAGCACACCATCAACATGGTCAAGGGCAACTTCGATGCCGACGGCGCCATTGTGGCACATCCGGCGGTGGATACGCTGAAGGTCGTGGAAGACGGCGTGGTGGTGGGCACCCCCGACCGTTCGGTCTTCTGGAATGCCCAGACGCCCCAGGTCTTCCGCGCGGGCATCTACCGCCGCGCCCATGCGAGCGCGCTGTCCGACGGCTTCGTGGGAACCGACGACTCGTCGCTCATCGAGCGACTGGGCGGCAAAGTGCTTATCGTGGAAGGTAAGCGCGACAACATCAAGCTTACGGTGCCCGAGGACTATGTGCTTCTCGCCAGTGCCGTTCGAACCATGCTTTTGAACTCCGAGCATCGGTAACGGTTAGCGAAGAGGGCTATTTCTGCAGCAAATCGCGAGTTATAAGCGTCTGGAGCTTTCTTCGTTCGAGACATTCAAAAGCTGCGAATTTCTGACCTGGGGTTTTGCTGGGCGGAAAACCTGGAATGCGGTGAAGCGCATCGCTCAGACGCTTATAACTCGCGATTTGCTGCAAAATTGGACCCTTCCAATGACTGAGCGGGAAATGAGAAGGGTTTTTAGAGGCGATATGCGTGATGGAAGAAGGCGGAAGGAGCCGGTATGAACGACCTGCGTAATCTTCGGACGGGGCTGGGAATGGATGTGCATGCCTTTGCTCCGGGCCGCAAGCTCATCTTGGGCGGGGTGGACATTCCGCACCATCAGGGGCTCGACGGGCACTCCGATGCCGACGTGCTGGCCCACGCTATCTCCGACGCGTTGCTGGGCGCCGTGCGTGGGGGCGACATCGGGAAGCTGTTTCCCGACACCGACCCGGCCTACAAGGACGCCGACTCGCTCAAGCTGCTCGCCGAAGTGGCCCGCTTCGTGCGCGAGCGCGGTTTCGAGATCATCGACGTGGATAGCGTCATTGCCGCCCAGGCCCCGAAGCTCTCTCCCTACCGTGAGCAGATGCGCGAGAACCTGGCCCGTGCCATGGGGCTGCCGGTGGAAAACGTCGGCGTGAAGGCCACCACCACCGAGCACTTGGGTCCCGAAGGCCGCGAAGAGGGCATCACCGCCTACGCCACCTGTCTCGTGTACCGCATCGGGGCGTAGGGGAGCGCCTCGAATGCTGAAAACGTGGGAGCGGCAACGCCCCTTGACGCTGCCCCTAGGGCAGGCGCTACACTGGCACCTTGCGCTGAGTTTGAATGGCAATCTTGTATCCGTTAGGGAGGAGCATTCATGATACCTCGCACCTATGGGCACGTGGGCGTGCCCGTGCGCTTCAAGGGGACGGCCTACGACTTCGGCCATTCCATCGCCGCCGTGGAGTTCTCGCTGGACGACGGCGAGCACTGGACGCGCTACGAGACGCCGGACACCAACGACTACCAGAACCTCACCTGGACTTTCGATTACACGCCGGAGAAGGCGGGCTTCTACGTGTTGCGCGTGCGCTCGGTGAACGACGCCGGCGAGCACAGTCCTGAAAGCGCCTTCGTCGAGCTGCAGGTGGACGATTAGGAAGACCCACCTGCTCGGCCAACTCGCTGCAGAGCTAGATGACGCGGCGTGCGCCGTTGTAGGGGAGCGCTCGCCTCAATGAGGCTGCTTCCTCAGTCTTCCGGGTGCGACTGCAGGAGGTCGATCAGGGCCTGGCGGGAGGACACCTCGCACTTCTCGTAGATGTGGCGGATGTGGGTCTTCACGGTGCTTTTGGAAAGCACGAGCTCCTGCTCGATGTAGGGAACGTCGCGGCCCTTCGAGATGAGCCCTAGGATCTCCCGCTCGCGGGGCGAGAGGCGGTGGGTGCTGGCGAAGGCGTCCAGGTGCGCTTCGGCCAGCTCCTCGCGTTGAAGGGAAACCGCCGCCGCGCTTTCGGCTCCTTCTCCGGTATTGTCGGCATTGTTCCCTGCGGCTTCCGAGCGGCATGCCCCCCGGCGCACGACCTCGTAGACATGGGGCATGGGCCCCAGCAGCAGTGCCACCAGAACCAGGACGCCAACGCCGCCGAAGATGGTGCGGTTGGTGAAGTCGAATAGGTCGAGTGCCGGGTTCAGGTACAACGTCATGACGAGCACATCGGCCACGGCCATGACCAGGGCGCACAGGCATGCGAGTCGGGTGAGGGGGACAAGCCACGCGCGCGGCGGGCAGTCCTGGTAGTAGCGCAGCAGCGCCATGATGATGAAGACGAGAATGATGACGCGCCCGGCTTCGGCGACGCCGATGGGTGCTCCGCCGGGAAGGTGGTAGGGGAAGGTGACGAACCCCACGGCCACGGCGAAAAATCCCACGGAGCACACGAGCGGAAGCTTGAGGCGTTCGCGTTCTTCAAGCAGAAGGGCGATGCCCGAGAACAGAGCGATAAGCAGCGCGGCGATAAGGGCCGGCTCGGTGAGATTGCCGAGGGTCGCAGCGGCCGGGTCGCCGGTCAGCGGCGCGAAAAGCAGGCTGGCCTCCGAGAAGAACGATACGGGGAACAGGCTGAGCAGAAGATCCGCCACGAATACCGAGATGACGATAGAAAGTTGGAGTACGCGGGGCAGGGGCGCGGTTTCAGGCGCGGGGCGGGTGGTCTCTGTTGTGTCGGCGGAGGCTTCGGGGCGTTCGTCGCGGGCGTCGTCGCAAGGAGAGTCGTCCGCGTCCGCCTGTGGTTCGGCAAGCTGCATTGCCAGCCCCAGACCTATGGCGACGGGCGACACCAGGCAGGCGCCGAGCAACAGAATGCCGCGCGGCGCCAGGCTAAGCACAACAAAGGCGATACTGGCCCCAAGCAGCGCTCGCACGACTCGAAGAAGCGCGACGTGCGGCGACTCTCCGGAAAAGGCAAGCCACCAGAGGTATCCGGCCGCAGCCAAGGAGGCGCCGAGCAGCACGTCGCCAGCGATCATGGGCACTGTCGCCTCTTCGAAAAGCATCCCCGTTCGCAGCAGGATAGCAACGCTTGTGGTGAAGGCCGGCAAAAGCGGCAGCATGGTTGCTGCGAAGGTGCGGCCGGCCCCCGCAAGGAGCGGCATCCCGAAGGCGCGCCCGCCGCGTTTCGCCACCGCAAGGCATCCTGCAAAGCCTAAAAGAAGCCCTGCGTCGCACGACAGTGTCAGCGGTATCTGACAAGCGGTGCCCACCTCCAGCGCGGGGTACAGCGCGCCCGACAGCAGCGTGCACAGCGCCAGCCAGAAATAGCAGCCAAGGCCGATTTCCACCACCAGCGGTTTCGCGGAATCGAATGTCACGGGCCCCTCCTTTCTCTCTAGATTATAGACGCTCACCCCGCCTCGTTCCTATCGTACTAACGGGTCGATGCTGGAAATATTTTCGCAATTACCTCCATCGGGTCGATGCGTTGAACTGGGCTTCCGTCCTACAGTGCCCTCATCCCCGCCGTGAGAGCCCACGGGATCCTTCGCCAAAGCGGCGAGAAGCGCCGGCAAGTGCGCTGATCCCAATGGCATCGGGTGGGGCGGCAAAACGGGACGGAAACGTGCCGAAGGAGAGAAAGAGAGGCTCGCATGAGCACGATGGAAGAGACGAAAACAGCAGCAACGGTAAGCCGCCGCGGGTTTTTGGGCGGCATAGGCGCGGCGGCCCTGGGTGCAAGCGCGCTTGGGCTTGGGCTTCTGGGCGGGTGCGCCCCGCAGCCTCGTGCGGCTGAGGCCGGCGGCGAGACGGCGGCGCCCGGTGATGCAGCGTCCCCGGCGTTGTCGCAAACGGGAAGCGCCGCTTCGCCCTACGCGCAGATCAATCCCCAGGACTGGGACTTCACGACCAACAGCATTGAGGACTTCGCCAACACCACTATGTTCTCCGAGCTGAAGATCGGCTCGCTCACGCTGAAAAACCGCCTGATCAAATCGGCGGCCAGCTCCATGGTGTCCAACGAGGAGCAGAAGGCCGTGGCCTATCACGGCCGCATCGCCGCCGGCGGCATGGGCGCGGTGCTCGTCGAGGGCAGCTATATCATGCTCGAGCGGCTGGACAAGCGCGTGAATGTGGCCGACAACGATATGCGCATGACCATCGAGGAAAGCCCGCTTGCGGCTATCTGCGCCGAAGTGCACAGCTATGACGTGCCGTGCCTCATTCAGATGAAGACGGCCACGCCGGGCATCGTGTATCCGTGGGAGAACATGGGCGAAGAGGGCGAGACCCACAAGGCCAGCCTGCTATCGGCCGCCGACATCCAGGCGTACATCGAGGACACCATTGACGGGGCCGCCCGCCTTCAGGCCATCGGCTTCGACGGCATCGATCTGAATGCCGCCGGCGACAACCTGCCCGCACGGTTCTTCTCGCGCTTCGGCAACGACCGCGCCGCCGATGACCCCTACGGCCCGGCCACCATCGAGAACCGCACGCGCATTGCCTGCGAGATTATCCGCGGCATCAAGGAGCGCTGCGGTGCGGACTTCGTGGTGCAGGTGCTCGTGAACGGCGCCGAGGAGAACGACGGCGCTCTCGGCGACAACGCGCTGGTGAACACTCCCGAGGAAACCGTGGCTATCTGTCAAGCCCTCGAGGCTGCTGGCGCCGATGCCCTGGAGCTGCGCCTGGGTACCTTCGCCTTCCACGAGGCCCAGTTTGTCAACGACGGCGTCTTCGCCGGCTACGGCTACGACGGCGCCACCAGCTTCGGCACCTTCTTCGACTTCGACAGCCACTTCAGCGGCTTGCTCGACGGCTCCCATTCCGGCTGCGGCCTCATCATGGGCGCTTGCCGCTACGTCAAGCAACATGTGAGCATCCCCGTGGGCGGCGTGGTGTTCATGGATCCGGCGCTCGCCCCCGATTACTTCGAGAACGCCCTGAAGGAGGGGTGGCTCGACATGATCTACATGCACCGTCCCGTGGCCAACTGCGATGCGGAGTACGCCAACAAGCTGCGCGAGAACCGCATCGACGAGATCCGCCCCTGCTGCCGCTGCCTGAACTGCCTGGGAGGCCTGTGCCGCGTGAACCCCTGCAACAATTCGGTGTTCACCGACGCCATGCCCGAGGGCTACGAGGTGCGCCCAGCCGACGGCGACAAGAGCGTCATGGTCATCGGCGGCGGCCCTGCCGGCATGGAGGCGGCGCGCGTGGCCGCCGAGCGCGGGTACGCCGTCACCCTGTACGAGAAGAACGGCCTGGGCGGCCTGTTGGACTTCGCCGAAATGGTGAAGGGCAAGCACGAGAGCCTGGGCCGTCTGCGCAACTACCTCTCCCGTATGCTGGAAGTGGAAGGTGTGAACGTCGTCACCGGCCAGGAGGTGGACGCGGCCTTCGTGCGTGAGCAGAGCCCCGATGTGGTTATCGTCGCCACCGGCGGCGTACGGCCGGAGCTGGCGGCTGCGGGCACGGCCGCCACGCCGGTCATTGGCGTCACCGACTTTCTGGCCAGCGAGGTAGGCGAGCGCGTGGCGGTGCTCGGGTTCAACGCTCAGGCCACCGACACGGCCCACTACCTCATCGCCCAGGGCAAGAAGGTGACGGTGATCGCGCCGGAGCCCGCCGAGGCCTTCGGCACCGGTCAGGCCATGATGCTGAACGCCTTCGTGAAGCCCGCCTTCTTCGCCGCCGGCGGCCGCCTCATGCCCGAGTGCACGCTGAAGAGCGTGGGCGACGGCGAGATCGTCGTCGCGAACAGCTTCGGCATGGATGTCGCCCTTGCCTGCGACTGCGTGGTGGATGCCTCCACCATGAGCCCCAACACGGCTCTGGCCGACGAGCTGTCCGGCGAGTTCGACGTGCACGTGATTGGCGACGCCGCCGAGCCGCTGAGCATCCAGAACGCCATCACCACGGGCAACCTCACCGCCCGCAACTGCTAAGGCGCGCGACGCGTCTCATCTGCGCCCTCCCAAGGAGAAGGCCGGCCTCGAGTCGGCCTTCTCCTTTTGTGTCCTGGCGTGTTTTCAAAAAATTCTCTGCACGTCGCACATTTCTCCATTCTCAAGCGTATTGTCTGTGAAAGGCCTTTTGTGGAAGGTGGCGACGGGGCGGCAAGCTAGCGGCCGCGCTGTCGCCGCTTTCTCGACGGACGAGAAGGAAACCCGTGGACAACCGCCAGTACCGACAGATCGTCGACGACTACGCCGACATGGTGTACCGCATCGCGCTCAATCAGACGCGACGGGTGCCCGATGCCGAGGACGTGGTGCAGGCGGTGTTTCTAAAACCGTACGAGAAGCCGCCGACGTGGCTCGAATGTGATGGCGATCCTGATCCCGGGCGCGATGCCGGCCACGGTCGCGGCCGTGACGGCGAGCGCACTGCAGGGGACGGAACTGGTTGCGATACCAAGCGAGCAGGCGCCCTCGACGAGCGCCTGCGCGCGTGGCTCATCTGCGTCACGGTGAACGAGTGCAAGAGTCTCTGGCGCAGTCTGTGGCGCCAGCGGGTGGAGCTGCGCGAGATTCGCGACGGCGACGCCCCTCCCTTCGAGGAGCCCGCTTTCGCCGAGCCCGCCCACGAGGCGCTGTATGCCGCTTTGGGCGATCTGCCCGAGAAGTGCCGCATCGTGGTGCACCTGTTCTACTTCGAGGACATGGGCACGCGCCAGATCGCCGAGGTGCTGGGCATCAAGGAACCCACGGTGCGCACCCGGCTCGTCCGCGCAAGGAAGCTACTGAAACAGTCACTGAAGGAGGCGTGGGAAGATGAGCAACCAAAGCCAATACAAAGCCATGATGGGCGAGGTCCATGCCTCTGCTGACCTGATAGGAAAGGTTAAGGGCATTCCCATGGAGAAGACGAAAAAGCGCGGCATGGCGCTGAAGTTCGCGACTGCTACCTGTGCGGCCCTGCTCGGGGTGTTTGTGGTCACCAACGGCGTTTGCTACGCGGCCACGGGCGAGACCTGGGTGGAGAAGGTCACGGTGTGGATCAACGGCGAGCCAGTGGAGATGGACGTGCAGATGAGCCAGAACGGCGACACCACCGTCGGTGAGGTCTCCTACGAGGTGGGCGACGGCGAGGGTGGCGCGGTGCAGATGACCATGATCTCGGAAGGCGGCGACTTCGACGGCACCACCTACGAGATTCACGACTACACGGTGGAAGGCGCCGAGGACGGCTCGCCGAACGCCGACGATATGGTGCTGGAATCCTCCGACGGCCACGTGGTTTTAGCCCCCGAGGGCGTGGAGCCCATCGACTTGACTGACGAGCTGGCCGCTAACGGCGCCGCCACGGGCACCTACGAAAAGGACGGCGCCACCTACGTGTACCAGGTAAGCGGCGAACCCGGCAATTGGCACGCCTCCGTGCATTTGGAAGACGCCGAGGCCGAAGCCGCTCCGTCCGCCGCTGCGGAGGTGCGGTAGAGTTTTCGCAGCCACGAATGCGTGATAGGGTCGAAGCGACGGCGCGATAGATCGATGCAGAATTTTGTTATGCGCTAACCATATTCGTGCGATCTCCCGCAGAAGCTCACTCTCTGCGGGAGACCTTCTTGCCGAAATGGCTGAAATGGCTTGGAAAACACGAAACATCGGTCGAAGAGCTTGTTTTCAGCATTCTTTGTAATACTGAGGATGATGTTTTCCCAGGTCGTGTATTACAAAAGAGCTTAATCTGAAAATTCCGACCGATGTTTCGTCGTTTTCAAGCCATTTGAAGGATATGAAGTCTCATTTTGTAGATTTCGACCGATGTTTCGTGATTTCCAAGCCATATCGGGGCCACAAAGTATCATCTTGCGAAAGAGAGCGAAGTCTCATGCTCGGAAGGAGCAAGGGACCAACGATGACGCGGGAAAGGGAGCGGCTATGGCGAGATTGACGGAGCGAGCTTTCGAAAACGCGGTGGTGCGGCTGCGTGACGGCCAGGGCGCGCTGGGCCAAAGTGCGCTAGATGCGTTGCACGAGCAGCGGGAGGAGCTGGCGAACCAGATGCTCGCGCGGTTGGCGGGCAGCGACGAGTTCTCTGCCATGTTGGAGCGCAACTTCGCGCCCTACCGGCGGCTTATGACCTACTACGAGTGCGCCATGATGGAGGTGGAGACGAAGTTCCGCGTGCTGGATGCCGAGTTCGGCCTGCAACACGATCGCAACCCCATCGAGTCCATCAAATCGCGCCTGAAGAGCACCGACAGCTTAGCGAAGAAGCTTGTCCGCAAGGGCTTTCCCGTGTCGGTGGACTCCATCGAGAAGAACATCTACGATGTTGCCGGCGTGCGCGTCGTCTGCACCTTCCCCGAAGATATGTTCTCCCTGGCCGAGTCGCTGCTCTCCCAGGATGACGTGCGACTTATCGAGCGGCGCGACTATGTGGCCTCCCCGAAACCGAGCGGGTACCGCAGTTTGCATCTCATCGTCGAGGTGCCCATTTTCCTGGAACGCGAAAAGCGCTGCGTGAAGGTGGAGGTGCAGCTGCGCACCATCTCCATGAACTTCTGGGCCTCGCTGGAGCACCAGCTGCGCTATAAGAAGGACCTCGCCGAGGAGGATGCCGCCGCCGTGGCCGCGGAGCTGGCCGATCTGGCCGACACCGCCGCTGAGCTGGATCGCCGCATGCAGGCCCTGCGCAACTACCTGGACGACGGGGAAGAATAGGGCTCGTCGGCGATAGGGCATAGCTGGCTGACTAAAATTAGTAGTTCCATATCATTCCCGATCGGTAATGGAACCACTTGAATTCCTTTTTCATTCCCGATCGGGAATGATATAGTTCACGAACACCAGATATTCCCGATAGGTGATGAGACCATTATGCGCATTAACTCGACGGAGGTCCTCGGACAAGCTATTCGCGCGCGTCGCAAAGAGCTCGGCTATTCGCAGCAACAGATGGCCGATTATTGCGGGTGCGGCACGCGTTTCATTTCCGATTTGGAGAATGGCAAGGAGACCATTCAGTTCGGCAAGGCTCTCGGTGTGGCTTCTATGCTCGGACTTGACCTGAGTATCGACGTGAGAGGAGGGGCGCGATGAGCGAGTCGCTCAAGGTGCTTCAAGGGGGCGTCTTAGTTGGCGCTCTCGACAAGGGCAACAGCGAGCCGTTCTATGGTTTTACCTATGATGAGGCCTAACTGAAGTCGTCATCTGCTGTGCCGCTGTCCCTATCGCTGCCGCTTTCAGCTCGTCGCTACACGGGCTATGAGGCGATGCCGTTCTTTGAGGGCCTTCTCCCCGAAGACGATGTTCGCGAGGCGGTGGCGCGTCAGTTCCATGTGTCGGCCATGCGACCTATGGAACTCATTCGCGTGCTCGGCAAGGATTGTGCCGGCGATGTCGTCATACTGGAAGAGGGTGATAGCTGTGATTTGCCAGGGGAGGCGGCCTATGTTCCGCTCCCAAACACCCTTGAGGAAATCGTTCGCTACCCGTACGGCGCCATCGCCCAACTTCGCGCGGAGTATCGCCTATCCCTTGCTGGAGGCCAAGAGAAGATCGCGCTTTTTCATGACGATCGTGCTCCTTTGGACAAGGGCTGGTTTGCGCCATTGGCGGGAGCACCGTCGAGCCATATCATCAAGCCTCAGATAGCCGATCGTTTTCCGCTTCTGGCCTCCAACGAATTTATTTGCATGGAAGCAGCGCGGGCTATGGGGTTCGAAGTTCCCGAGACGTATTGTCTTAGGCGAGCACCCTCTTTTCGTTGTTCGTCGCTACGATCGCGAGATGATGGAGGGATCCGGCGACGGCGCGCTCCAGGTGTTGCGGCGGGTGCACCAGGAAGACTTCTGCCAAGCTATCGGCCTCACTTCGGGGGAGAAGTACGAGACGCAAAAACCCCATCATGCTCAGGATATGCGCCAGCCGAAGCGAGTGGCTGCGAAGATTCTTGAGGAATTGGCCAGTTCGTTGGAAGCGGCATTCGAGGCGGCCGCTATCGAGTCGGCGAGGGTTGGCCTGGCCGATGACGCCCACGATCTGACGCAACGCATCGTAAGAAGCACAGCCAAGCGCAAGGGCGTCATGCGGAAGGCCGCCGACTTGTTGGGCTGATGTTCATATCCTAATCGCCCTGCGTCGCAAAGGCGAGGTGCTCTCTTGCGCTACAATGGCCGGAACCTTATTTTTCGCCGAAGGAGCTCACCCATGATTAAGTTGTACGATACGCGCCGCCGCCAGAAGGTGGACTTTGAACCTGTGGAGCCGGGGAAGGTCTCCATGTACGTGTGCGGGCCCACGGTGTACAACCGCATCCACATCGGCAACGCGCGCACGTTCATCTCCTTCGACATGATCCGCCGCTACCTCGCCTGGCGCGGCTTCGACGTCACCTTCGTACAGAATGTGACGGACGTGGACGACAAGATCATCCGTCGGGCCGCCGAGGAGGCGCGCACAGCCGCCGAGGTGGCCGAGGAGTACACGCGTCTGTTCATCGAGGACATGCGCGCGGCTGGCGTGCAGGATCCGGATATCCGCCCGAAAGCCACCGAGGAGATCGGCACCATGATCGCGCTTATCGAGCGCTTGATCGAGCTCGGCCATGCCTACGTGTCGGAGGGCGACGTGTACTTCGACGTGCGCTCCTATCCGGGCTACGGCCAGCTCTCGGGTCGCGATGTGGACGAGGCGGAAAGCGGCCATCGCGAGCTGCGCGCCGACGGCCAGGGCCTGGAGGAGCGCAAGCGCGACGAGCTGGACTTCGCCCTGTGGAAGGCCGCAAAGCCCGGCGAGCCGGCCTGGGAATCCCCCTGGGGCGAGGGCCGTCCGGGCTGGCATATCGAGTGCTCGGCCATGTCCGAGAAGTACCTGGGGCTGCCCTTCGACATCCACGGCGGCGGGGCCGACCTGGTGTTTCCGCATCACGAGAACGAGCGCGCCCAGTCCGAATGCGCCTGCGATTCCACCTTCGCCAACTACTGGATGCACTCCGGCATGCTGCAAATCGCCAACGCCGAAACGGGCGAGACCGAGAAGATGTCGAAGTCGCTGAACAACTTCCTGCTGCTGCACGAGGTGCTCGAGCAGGTGCGCCCGGCGGCCCTGCGCATGCTCATGCTGCAGACCCACTACCGCAGCCCGCTCGTGTTCGGCGAGCAGCGCGTTGCCGAGGCCGACGCGGCGCTGACGCGTATCGAGAACGCCGTGAAGGCCCTGGACTGGCTGCTGGAAACGGGCACGCCCCGCGGCGAGGCGGCCCTTGAGCCTGAGACGCCCGAGGCCGCCCTTGCGGCCACGCTTGACGCTGCGGCGCTCGCCGATCGTGTGGCCGTTCTGCGTGCCGGTTTCACCGAGGCCATGGACGACGACTTCAACGCGCCGGCGGCCTTGGGCGAGATCTTCTCGTTCGTGAGCGACGCGAATGCGCTCGTGGCCGACGCGAAGACCCTCGTGGCCGAAGAAGCCGCCGCCGTGCGCGAGGCGCGCGACGCCATCGTGGAGCTCATGGACGTGCTCGGCATCGATGTGACGGCCGCCGAGGTGGGAGAGGCCTACCCCGTGGAAGTGGTGGCGCTCGCGGCCGATCTGGCTGGCTACGACGGTGACGACCCGGAAATCGCCGTGGCTCGCCTGCTCGAGGCCCGCGCGACGGCCCGCAAAGAGAAGAACTGGGCCGTGGCCGACGGCGTCCGCAACGGCCTGGCCGACCTCGGCTTTGTGATCGAAGACACCCCCCAGGGCGCCCGCGTGACGTTCGAGGGGTAAGCTGCGCGCGATAGCCTATCGCAGATGCGATGAGCCGGGCGGCACAACCGTCCGGCTCTTCTTTTGCGTCTTCGCGTTTAAGCGCGACAGCCTCTTCTCAAGACAAGTCAACGGCGTAAAGTGGCTGTCATACGCGAAAGGCGTCGACGAAGGGAGTGCGGTGGAGCCAGTCATTCAGCTGGAACGAGCGACGAAGGACTATGGCCGCGAACGCGGGGTGTTCGACCTCTCCTTCGCTGTTGAGCGGGGCGAGGTGGTGGGGTTTCTCGGCGCGAATGGAGCGGGGAAGTCCGTCACCATGCGCTTGCTCATGGGGTTCGTGCGGCCCTCGTCGGGGCGGGTGCTCATCGGCGGGCGCGATTGCTTTGCCGATCGGGCCCGCATACAGCGCTCGGTGGGCTATCTGCCGGGCGAGCTGGCCTGTCCCTCCGACCTTACCGGCAGGGCGTTCCTCGATTTCGTGGCGGCGATGCGCGGCGCGCGCGATCATCGTCGGCGCGACGAGCTGACGGAGTTCTTCGAGCTCGATCCCTCTGCCCGCATTCGCTCTATGTCGAAGGGGACGAAGCAAAAACTCGGCATCGTGGCGGCTTTCATGGGAGCGCCCGATGTGCTGCTGCTCGATGAGCCGACAAGTGGGCTCGACTTGCTCATGCAGCGCCGCTTCGTGGAATTGGTGCGGGCCGAGCGTGCGCGGGGCGCCACGGTGCTTCTGTCCTCCCACGTGCTGGGCGAGGTCGAGGGCACGTGCGACCGCGCGATCTTCATCCGGCGCGGCCACCTTTCGTCGCGGGCGCAAGCGTCCGATCTCACGCTGGACGCGACGCTTGAGCGGCTCTACGGCGCCGAGGCGCTGGGCAGGCACTGGGAAGGGGATGCGTCTGCCGCGTCTGCCGCGTCTGCCGCGTTCGACTCTCCCTCTGCCGCGTCGTCGAAGGGAGGCCGCTCGTGATTCGCGCCCTTTTCACTCGCAGCCTGCGCAGCGTTGCCGTCGTGCTCGCCGTTCTGGTGGCCGTTGCCGTTATGTACATTGCGGAGGTCGCATACTTGTACGACCCGGAAGTGAGCGAGAGTTTGGCGCTCATCCAAGAGGCCATGCCCGAGCTCTTCGCGGCATTCGGCATGGCGAACGCCGCCTCCACGTTGCTCGACTTCCTCATAAACTACCTGTACGGTTTCTTGCTGACGGCGCTGCTCGTCGTACTCGCCGTTTACCTTGTCCAGCGTCTGCTTGCCGGCCCGGAAAAGGACGGGTCGCTCGCATGGCTGATTGCGGCGCCCCGCTCACGCACGGCGATTGCGCTTACGCTTGTCGCGGTGGAAGTGACGGCGGTGCTCGTCGTGATCGCGCTGTGCTGGCTCGGCGAGGTGGTCAGCTGCGAGGCGCTGTTCCCCGGCGAGCTCGATCATGCCGGGTTGGCTCGCGCAAATGGCGGGCTGGTTGTGCTCGGCCTGTTCACCGCGTCGGTGTGCTTGGCCGCGGTGTGCGTTTTCCCACGTCCCGGGCTGGGCTTGGGTGTGGGCGCGGGCGCTTGCGCGCTGTTCTTCCTCATGGGTTTGACGGGCACGGTGGGAGAGGGGCTCGCGTGGCTGGCCGACCTGTCTCCCTTCGCGCTCTTCGACGCCTATGGACTTGCCGCAGCTGAGGCAGATGCCATTGGCGGTACGGTGATTCTCGCGGCGGCAACGGTGGTGTTGAACGCGGTGGCGGTCGTCGTCTTCGCCCGCCGCGATTTCAGCCTTTAAGAGAGCGCGGCGCAGGTTCTAGCTGGCCGAAGGCGCAAGGTGCTCGGGCTTGTAGGCCCAGCTGCGCAAGATGTCGCACCACGTTCGATAGGCGGCCATGAAGTCGTCCATATCGATGGGCGCACGATCGGACAATCGTTGGTGCAAATATCCGTCGCCAAGCATGATGAGCATGTCCAGCACTTCGCGAGGGTCGACCTCGTCGCGGAAGCGGCTGAAGTCGACGTTCTTGAAGAACCGCTCGAACATGGCGTCTACCTGGCGAGTCGTCCAGCCCGCCATGAGGTCGCGAATATCGGCGTGGTCGGCGTAGAAGGCGCGAATGGAGAACTCCAGCGCCCACGGCCACCGTTTGAGCGTTGCCAGCTTTCGCTCCCCGGAGTACAGCATCAGCTCGAAGAAGTCGTCGATGGCGTAGAAATCGTCGTCGACGACCCAGCGCACGGCCTGCTCCATCAGGTAATCGACGGTGCGCAGGTACAAGGTGCGCTTGTTGCGAAAGTAGAAGAATAGAAGCCCCTTGGAAATGCCGGCGCTTCGGGCGATGTCCTCGGTCGAAGCGTCCTTGTAGCTGTGCTGTCCGAAAGCAGCCACCGAGGCCCGCATCATCGCTTCGCGTCGCTCTTCGGGCAGTGAGTCGAAATCGCCTTGGCGCGTCGTAGTTTTCAAAGGTCGCACGGTCGTCTCGCCTTCTCTCGCTTTTTCGCGGAGCATTCTCGGGGTATCCCGCTTAGGGTGTCTCACGGCCAACCGTTGCTGACCGGCGAGTCAGCCATTTTACCCTATTGACTTATTGGGAGAAGGGGGGCGGCATCCCGTTGCCCGGGGCCGCTCGCAGCGTCTACGCGCTCTCGGCTTCGTGCGCTGTCGCTTCTGTGAGCTCGGCCAAGCGCAGATAGATGATGGAGCGGACGAGCGTCGCCAAATCGTTCAAGTTGAAATCGGCGCCCTGGCTGCGGGCGCCGAGCGGGCTCGTCGTCGCTCTCGGTGCGGCCATGATGCTCGGCAGTGTGCTTAAAGCTCAGATAACTTAGAAGAAGGCTGCGAAAACAGAAGTACTCGCGTAGAATGGGGGCATGGAAGAACAGATCGACATGGAGCTTTTGGCGCCGGCGGGCGGCATGGAGCAGCTGCGGGCCGCCGTACGGTTCGGAGCCGATGCGGTGTATTTGGCGGCCGACCGGTTCGGCATGCGGGCGCGGGCGGCGAACTTCCGCATGGACGAGATTCCCGCCGCGGTGGCCTTCGCCCACGACCATGGCGTGAAAGTGCACGTCACCTGCAACATCCTCATGCATCCCGACGACATCGACGGGCTGCCGGCGTTCTTCCGTGCGCTGGACGCGGCTGGCGTGGACGCCTTCATCATCGGCGACTTGGGCGCTTTCGCCGTGGCCGGGGAGGTGGCGCCGCGGGTGGAGCGCCATGTGAGCACCCAGGCCTCGGTGGCCAATGCGGCGGCAGCCCGGGTGTGGCATTCCCTCGGCGCGAGCCGGGTGGTGTGCGCCCGCGAGATGTCGCTCGCCGATATCGCCCGCCTGCGTCAGGACGCGCCGCCTGATCTGGAGATAGAGGCCTTCGCCCACGGTGCCATGTGCATGGCCGTCTCAGGCCGGTGCCTCATCAGCAGCTATCTCACCGGCCGCTCGGGCAACAAGGGTCACTGCACCCAGCCCTGCCGCTGGAGCTACCAGCTGGGTGCTGCCGCGCCTACGGAGTTCGCAGCGGAAAAGCGCCCCACAGAATTCCTCCTAGAAGAGGAGAAGCGCCCTGGCGAGTTCTTCCCCATCGAAGAGGACGATCGTGGCACCTTCATCATGAACGCGAAGGACATGAACATGCTCGCGCATCTGCGGGCGCTAGCCGATGCGGGGGTGAATTCCATCAAGATCGAGGGCCGCAACAAGAAGGCCTTCTACGTGGCCACGGTGGTGGGCGCCTACCGCCGGGTGCTCGACGGCGAGCCGCCCGAGGCGGTGGCCGACGAGCTTCTGGCCGTGTCTCACCGTCCCTATGGCACCGGCTTCTACTTCGACGAGGCCGAGCAGGCCCCCGCCTACGACGGCTACGAGCAGGAGACCATGCACGTGGCCGATGTGGTGGCGTCCTCCCCGCGTCATCCTGAGCGAAACGCGCAGCGCGAAGTCGAGGGATCTCCCGACGATCCGCAGTACCTGTACCTCCTGTGCCGCAACCGCTTCGCGGAAGGTGACGAGCTGGAAATCCTCGCGCCCCACGAGCCGAGCCGCTGGCTTATTGTGCGCGACCTCCACTGGCTTAACACGTTCGGTCCCGACAATCACGACGAGGATGCCCCTGCCACGGTGAAAGAGGCCCTATCTCGTGCTACTGCCACCGATTGGGAACCCGCCGCCGCGGCCAACCGCTCCTGCAACCTCTATCGTATCCTCATAGGAGATGCCTCGCGTTATGCCTCCGACGGTTCGGCTTCTGCCGCGCTTTCCGTCTCAGACAAGGCGGTATGCGATGAGTCTGCGCCCTTTGCGATCCCCGAAGGCTCCTTCCTCCGCAAACGCACCTTCCGCCGTTCCGCCCGGCACGAGGACAAGGAGAGGCTATGATCACCGTCGGCGATGTCATGAATATGAGGGCCTTCGACAGCATTTGGCTGGCGACTCCCTGCGACGGGGCGGCCGCGCGCGAGGTCACGGGCGTGGGCACCCTCGATCACGAGCCGTTCACGGGCGGCTACGAGGTGTTCACCCAGGGCGAATTCGTGTTCACCACGCTGGGCTTCGCCGGCGTGCACCCCGATCTGGCCGAAGAGGCGCTGCTTGCGCTCATCGAGTGCGGCGTGGCGGCGGTAGCCGTGAAGCCCGTGGTGCTGAAGGAACTGCCGGCCACGGTGGTGCAGGCCTCGGCCGCACGGGGCGTGCCCGTGTTCTTCTACGAGGGGCGCTACATGGAACGGGTCATCGCCGATCTCATGAACCTGCTTGACGACGATGCCGCCGAGTGGGAGCGCAACCACCTGATCGACCTCATTCTGGCGCCCTCCGACGAGCACGCCGTGCGCTCCACCTTCTTCACCATCGCAGGGGTCACGGGCGCCACCATTCAGTGTCTGGCCATACGTCCCGTCACCGACGACGGGGCATCGCTGCGCGCATTGCAGAAGGTGGTGGAAGGGGTGCTTACCGGCTATGGTGAGCGCTGGGACGATGTCGAGCGCACGTTTGTGTGCCGCTACCGCGAGATGCTTCTGGGGTTCGTCTCCTTCAAGAGGCCCCCGCTGAAGGCCATCGCCATCTCCGACGCCGACCTGGCGAAATGCATCGCCACGGCCGGGCCTTTGGTGTGCGGCATCAGCCAGGAGGTGAGCCTGGGGGAGGGGGATCTGGCGGTGCGGCAGGCCATGGCCGCCCTGCGCACGGCCGAGCGTGAGGACGCGGGCATCGTGCGGTGGACGACCCTGCGCTTCGACGCCTTCCGCGCGGCGGCCCGAAGCGACCGCCTGTACGCGCGTGCCGCCGACCTTCTGCGCTCGCTTCTGTTCGATTACGATGCTGAGCACGACGCCGACTTGGGTGCGACGGCCGAGGCGTTCGCTGCCGCCTATGGCGAGGTGAGCCGCACGGCCGAGGCGCTGTTCCAGCACCCGAACACCGTGCGCTACCGCCTGAAGAAGATCAAGGAAGTTCTTTCTGTGCAAGATGCAACCGACCGCGAGTTGGCCGCCCTGCTCGCGCTGGCGTACCTGACATAGCTCGGCTCCCACATCATTGGGGCTATCGGCGCGAGGGAGGGGGGCATGCTGTTTCTTTCATCGTCGCGAAGCCGATCTTGCAGACGGCAATCTTGTGCAACTGCACAAATAGAAGCGCACGGGTTCATCCGATCGACCAAACGATGACCTTCGTCGTGGGCCTAAACTAGGCGCCGTCGAAAGGAGAACCACCATGAAACTGTTCAACGACCAGGCTACAGCCGCCGTTGCTTCCCTCGATTCCGCCGACGCCGCCTACTGCGCCAAGCTGGAGCAGCGCTTCGCTCATATGGGCATCAGCTCAAAGGCAGCCTCCAGCGCCGTGCAGTCGCTCGTCGAGGCCGATGCCGTGCCCCAAGTTGGCGTCTGGGCCGCGCTGCCCTCCGCGTTCAAGGGCCTTTTCCAGAAGAAAACCGAGGTGAAGCCTGCCGCCTCCGAGGCGTTCGAGGCTTCTCTGTCCGAAGCGCTCGCCTAGGTTCGTCGCGGCAGGCGCCTCCGCTTCGCCGCATGGTGCCACTTTTTCGTTGGCCCCGTGCTGCCGCGCTTGCATCTGCCGCATGCCCCTTGGCGTGCCGAGTCACCGACTCTCAAGCCTTGCCGGCTGCCAATTTCCCACCCAGGGCAGCCTCGGTTTTCCCCAAACGCAAAGCGACCCCGCCAAAGTCGGCGGGGTCGCTTCAAGTAAGCTCAAGTAAGCTCAAGTAAGCTCAAGTAAGTAAGAGTAGGTCGGGAGTTGGCGGAGGGGGTGCCGCGCGCAGTTCATTGAAGTGCATTAGGAAATGTCGGAACCCCCGACGAGCCCTGCACTTCAATGCTGTTTGAGCACGGCGCCCCTCCGCCAACTCCCGACCGGACGGGATGAGCTAGTCTTCCACTTCCACAAGTTCGATGTCGAAGTTCAAGTCCTTGCCCGCCAGCTCGTGATTCATGTCGAAGGTGACGATGCCGTCCTCGATGGACTGCACGAACACGGGGAAGGGCTGGCCGCCCGGGCCCATCATGTAGACGGTCTGGCCGACGGGCAGCTGGTCGGCGTTGGGGATCTGATCCACGGGCACCTTCTGCACCATGGCGTCGTCGCGCTCGCCATAGGCCTCGGCGGCGGGGATGTGCACGGTCTTCTTCTCGCCGACGGCCATGTCCTCCACGGCGGCGTCGAAGCCGGGGATCATCTGGCCGGCCATGCAGACAAACTCGATGGGCTCGCCGCGATCCACGGACGAATCGAACTTGGTGCCGTCGTCCAGCGTGCCGGTGTAGTGAACCTTGACCTTCTTGCCTTTGTTGCTCATGAGGGCTCCTTTCCAAAAGATGTGCGCCTAAGTCTAGCGGAAGGGGCCGTGCGGGGCGGGGAAGGGGCGCAACCTGCTCCAAGTTGTCATAAACGGAGCTTTTTGCCTTTGGGATGGCCCCAGTGGGGGTATGATGAAAACAGTAAGGAAACGCTCATCTTTGTGCGCATGCTCAAGAAAGAGCTGAATATATAAACGGGCAGAGAGGAAGGAAGATTCTATGGGCTATCGAGCGGGAGTTGTGGGGGCGGCCGGTTTCGCCGGCATCGAGCTGGTGCGCCTGCTGTCGCGCCATCCCGAGTTCGACTTGGCGGCGGCGACCTCCGACGCGCTGGCGGGAACGCCCATTGCGAAGGCCTATCCCGCCTTCACCGGGGTAACCGATCTCGCGTTCTCCACCCACGAGGATACTGATTTCTCTGCCTTCGACGTGGTGTTTCTGGCGGTGCCCCACAAGGCGGCCATGGGCATGGCGCCCGACCTTATGGCCGCCGGCGTCACGGTCGTCGACCTGTCGGCCGATTTCCGCCTGAAGGATCCGGCCATTTACGAGAAGTGGTACGCGCCTCATACGGCCACCGATCTTCTGGCCCAGGCCGCCTTCGGACTGCCCGAGCTCACGGGCGATGAGTTGGCCGCCGCGGCCGAGCGCCGCGCTGCCGGCGAGGCCGTGCTCGTGGGCTGCGCCGGCTGCTACCCGACGGCCACTTCCCTTGCCGCCGCGCCCGCTATCCGCGCGGGGCTCGTGGACGCGGCGGCACCGGTGGTAGCCGATGCCGTCTCGGGCGTGACCGGCGCGGGCAAGAAGGCCACCGAGCGCACCCATTACTGCTTCGCCAACGAGAACCTGGAGGCCTACGGTGTGGGTACCCATCGCCATACCCCCGAGATCGAACAGATCCTGGGGCTCGAGGGCCGGCTCGTGTTCACGCCGCATCTGGCTCCGCTCAATCGGGGCCTGTTGTCCACGGTAACGCTGCCGCTGGCGCCGGGCGCCGCCCCCACCACCGAAGAGCTTGTGGAGTTGTACCGCGACTTCTACGCGAACAGCCCGCTCGTGTCCGTCATGGACGCCGGGGTGCAGCCGCGCACGGCCTCGGTGGCGGGAACCTGTCGCGCCCAAGTGGGCGTGGCGGTGCACCCTGCCGGCATGATTGTGGCCACCGGTGCCATCGACAACCTGGGGAAGGGCGCGGCCGGTCAGGGCGTGCAGTGCGCCAACATCGTGTTCGGCCTGCCCGAGACTTGCGGTTTGGAAGAGATCGCCAACCCCGTATAGCAGTGGAAGGGGATGAGGGCCGCCTCGGCGCTGTCCCGTGGGAAAGAGAGGACCTATGACCGAGAACGACACTTTCGCTTTCGATCCCGAGGGCAACGCGGCCAGCGCGCTCGGCTTTTTCGCCGTGGGCGTACACGCGGGCTTTAGGGCCGATCCTGAGCGTCTCGACATGGCGCTCGTCGTGGCCGACGAGCCCTGTGCGGCGGCGGCCACCTTCACGACCAATGTGTTCTGCGCGGCGCCCGTGCGCGTGTCCCGCGAGCACCTGAACGAGGGGGGCGCGGGAGCTCCCGCCTACGGATGCGCGCGGGCGGTTGTCGTCAACTCCGGCATCGCGAACGCCGCCACGGGTGAGATCGGTTTGGAAAACGCCCGTAAGACCGCCGAGCTCGTCGGCGAGGCCGTGGGCTGTCCGGCCGACGAGGTGCTCGTGGCCTCCACGGGCGTTATCGGCCAGCACCTGCGCCTTGAGCCCTTCGCGGAGGGTGTGCCAGCAGCGCTTGCGGCCATGGCGAAAGTGGCCGACGATCTCGCCGGCCGCACATCCCAAGGCGCAACGGCGGCCCGTGCCATCATGACCACGGACACCTGTCCCAAACACGGCTCGGTCAGCTTCTCCGGCGACGGCATCGGATATCCGGGCGTCACCTTCACGGTGGGAGGCATGTGCAAGGGCGCCGGCATGATCATGCCGAATATGGCTACCATGATCGCCGTCATCACCACCGACGCGCCTCTCGCCGCGCCCGATCTGTCCCAGGCCCTCACGGCGGCGGTGAGCAAGAGCTTCAACAAAGTCACGGTGGACTCCGATACCTCCACCAACGACACCTGCTTCGCCCTGGCTTCCGGCGCTGCCGCGCCCGATGGCTCTGCTTTCACGCCCGGCACCCCGGCCTTCGATGCCTTCCAGCGCGCTCTCGATCAGCTTGCGACGACGCTCGCCCGCAAGATGGCCGCCGACGGCGAGGGGGCCACGCGCCTCATCACCGTTACCGTGCGCGGGGCCGTCACGGCTGACGACGCCGATGCGGCTGCCCGTACGGTGGCGAATTCGCCACTCGTGAAGACCGCCGTCTACGGGCACGATGCCAACTGGGGCCGTGTTGCCGCCGCCCTCGGACGGTCCGGTGCTCGTTTCAACCAGGAGGACGTGGATATCGATATACTGGGCCTGCCTGTGTGCCGTGCCGGCCTGGTGGTCGATTTCGACGAAGAAGAGGCCCTGCGTCGCTTCGAAGAACCCGAAGTGGCCATCGAGGTGGATCTGCACGCGGGGGAGGAGTCGGCCACGATGTGGACCTGCGACTTCTCGCACGAGTACGTGACGATCAATGGAGATTACCGCTCATGAAATACGCTAACGAAGCTCGCGCTGAGGGCGTACCCGTACGCACCGGCGAGATCCTTTACGAGGCCATGCCGTGGCTCAAGCAGGTCACGGGCAAGACCATCGTCATCAAGTACGGCGGCTCGGCCATGGAAAACCCCGAGCTCGCTGCCGAGGTCATGGCCGACATCGTGCTCTTGAAGATCCTCGGCGTGAACCCGGTGCTCGTCCACGGCGGCGGCAAGGCCATCAACCGCGCCTTCTCCAACTTCAACTTGCCCGTGGAATTCATCGACGGCCAGCGCGTCACCACCGACGACGCCATGGATCTCGTGCGCATGGTGCTCACCGGGGAAGTGAACCAGCAGCTGGTGGAGGCCATGA
>OLQI01000877.1_pt1 | contig 23654 bp, 17 predicted proteins | sample 1672171 | NCBI WGS metagenome assembly OLQI01 (sample SAMEA3136655, study PRJEB25190) | human gut metagenome
TACAAGCCTATTTGACATTAATGATGTCTATATCCCATTTTATTAAATGTGACTAATATGTAAATATCTTCTTGGTCGTGTCCATCCATCATCAAATATGTATGTTTCTTTTTTGTGACTTCAGGAAGATTCTTTTCTTCAAGAAAATTTAAAACTGACTCACTCATAAATAACCCCTTCTCAATACGTCTAATTATAACATACTCACTAAGCCCAATTTAGTAACATATGCTATGAGAGAATATAACATTTAAACGTTACACACTTAATATATCATACTTTTATAAACAACACACAACATCAACTAATTTCTGCAAATAATTGTTAAAAAATATAAACGATGTAAAACAATACAATTATAAAATATCAATATTCTCCCCAGATAGAGCTTTATTCATACTTCTTACAGCACAAAATTTACCACACATACTACAAGTATCACTATGATCATCTTCTGGCATACGAGATTGACGAATTGCTTTTGCGGTTTCTGGATCTAGCGCACACTCAAATTGTGCATCCCAATCTAGATTCTTTCTTGCGTCAGCCATCTTGTCATCGATATCTCGTGCTCCTTTAACACCTTTGGCAATATCAGCCGCATGTGCTGCAATCTTAGAAGCAATGATTCCTTGTTTTGTATCTTCGACATTTGGTAAAGCCAAGTGTTCTGCCGGTGTTACATAACATAAGAAGGCTGCTCCTGACATAGCTGCAACCGCACCACCAATAGCCGCTGTAATATGATCATAGCCTGGCGCAATATCTGTAACTAATGGGCCTAACACATAGAATGGAGCGCCCATACAGATTTGTTGCTGAACCTGCATATTGGCCGCAACCTGATCTAATGGAACATGTCCAGGTCCTTCCACAATAACTTGTACGTTATGTTCCCAAGCACGTTTTGTAAGTTCTCCTAAACGAACCAATTCTTCGATTTGACATACATCTGTGGCATCTGCTAAACATCCAGGACGACAAGCATCTCCTAAAGAAATCGTCACATCATATTTTTCACAGATATCCAAGATTTCGTCATAATATTCATAGAATGGATTTTCTTCTCCTGTCATAGACATCCACGCAAAGACTAAACTTCCTCCACGAGAAACAATATTCATTTTACGTTTGTGTTTTTTGATTTGATCAATCGTCTTTCTTGTGATTCCACAATGCAAAGTCACAAAGTCCACACCATCTTTGGCATGTAACTCGACTACATCTAAGAAATCCTTTGCGGTTAATGTATTTAAATCTCTTTGGTAGTGAATCACACTATCATATACAGGTACAGTACCAATCATAGCTGGACATTCAGCTGTTAATTTTTGGCGGAATGGTTGTGTATTTCCATGACTTGATAAATCCATAATTGATTCTGCACCAAGATTTACGGCTGCCATAACTTTTTCCATTTCGACATCATAATCTTTACAATCTCTAGAAACCCCTAAGTTTACATTAATCTTTGTGCGTAACATACTTCCCACACCTTCAGGATTTAAAGATTTATGGTTTTTATTGGCCGGAATTACGACCTTACCACATGCGACTAACTCTCTTAGTTCTTCTTCTGTCATTTTTTCTTTTTGGGCTACAATCTTCATTTCTGGCGTAATAATTCCCTTACGCGCAGCATCCATCTGAGTGGTATATGTAGCGCCTGTACTTACTGTACTTTCATTTGTGTTCATTTTAAAATCTCCTTTTCCAAATGATTATTTAACGTGACAAAAAGTGGTGCTCCCATTTTGCCACCAAAAAAAGTGAGCAACCAATATAGGTATACTCACACTAAAAAGACAAAGTATTTCCCTACGTTGGCATTATCCAAATCAGGTTATAGGTCGAAAGTCACACTTTCCTCTCAGCCTGTACTACAAGCTCCCTTTTTTTATTTACATCTAAGTTATACACTAATTCTAAAAGATAGTAAAGGAATATAACATTTATTTTCGAACTGGCTTTTCTTCTTTATCCCAAATTCCAATCCCAGTAATGGCACAAATCATTGAGAAAATAGGAACGATAAAGATAAACCATGCGTATGGAATATAAGCTGTTGAGCATCCAAGTACGCCCATGACATAAATTGTCGCAACACCCCAAGGAACGATTGGTGCAGATAATGTACCAGAATCTTCGAGTGTTCTAGATAATACTTTACGAGAAATATTCATATCTTCATAAGTCGATTCAAACGTTTGTTCAGTTACAATGATAGATACTGTTTGTCCGCCAGCTGTTAAGAAGTTCACGACATAACAATATACTAAAGTGACAAATACTAATACTGTACGATTCTTGATAAATTTTAAAAGAACATTTTTTGCCAAAACATCCAAAATACCAGTAGACGTAATGACAGCTCCCATAACACTGGCAACCATAAATGTCACTAATAATTCAGACATAGAAAGCACACCACCACGATTCAACATAGGATCAACAATGGATACACCTGTTTCAATGCTGAAACCATTAAAGGCATAGTTCATTAAATCAATAAAGTTTACCCCTTGAAATACCATCGCAAAAGCAGCAGATACAACTACAGCTAAGCCCATTCCTAATAAGGAAGGTAATTTAAATACAGAAATCAAAATAACTAGAATGGCAGGTAAAATCAATAGAATATTGATATTGAAATGTTTAGATAATGTGTCTAAAATCAATTTTTGTTGGGCAAGATCCATACTTCCACCACTATAATACAAGCCGGCAATTGTAAATAAGATCAAAGCGACTACAGCTGCAGGAAGTGTTGTATACTGCATAGAATGAATGTGATCATATAAAGGTACTTTACTTACACCACTCGCTAAATTGGTTGTATCTGATAAGGGCGACATCTTATCTCCTAACCACGCTCCAGAAACGACGGCCCCCACAACTAATGGTACGGGAATACTTGTAGTTGCGGCAATTCCCACCATCGCAAGACCCATAGTTGCCACAGAACCAAAGGATGTTCCTGTAAATTCACTCGTTAGGGCACAAAGGACAAAGGCTAGAGGTACTAAGATCTTAGGTGAAATCACTTGCATACCATAATACATCAATGATGGAACAGTTCCACCGGCCATCCAGATTCCTACAAGCATACCGACCATAATGACAATCAAGAATGTCGGCATACATTCAGCCGCTGTTTTAATAATATTCTGTTCCACTTCACTCCATGGAATATTTAAAAGTTTTGTGGTAATAACCGCAACGATCACACCCGCAAATACAGATAGTGTTGTATTGCATCCTAAGTTGATCATAATGATCAATACGGCAATAATAGCCAAAAATGAAACCACCGCAAATAGGGTTGTTGGCTGTTTTCTTTCTTTGTTCATATCAAATTTCCTTCTCTTTCATCTATAACAATTCGTCCTTCAAAAAGTCTAGAGCCCCTTTCATTCTTGCTTCTCTAAACACAAATGATTTAAAGCGATGCTCTGCTCCTTTGACAATAATACATTTTGCTCTTTCCTTAAAAATTTCTTTATACTTGTAACTACACTCACACGAAGCTGTAATGTCTTGATCTCCATGAATGGTACAAACATTTTTATCAAACAATGAAGCCTCTTTATAAGGATCAAGTGTACAGGCATCTTGGTAAAATTTAAGGCTCAACTTCAATCCTTCCACATCCGCACATCCATCTTTTTCAATGTTTGAAACGTCCTGGCCACACAAAGTCAAATGTTTTTTCAAGTTGTAAACTAAATCTGGTGCAGGACACCATAACGACAATGCTTGAACTCTTTCTTTACATTGTCCCGCCACCATACTCGCTACGCATCCTCCTAGACTACATCCGTGAAGCGCAATCTTTTTAGAATCGACAAAATCTAACGATTCCACATAATTCAACATGGCTTTCGCATCCAGAATCTCACTTGAAATAGTCATATCTTCAAAGCGTCCATCGCTTTCGCCGCTGCCATTCATGTCAAAGCGAACACTCGCAATACCAGCATCACACAATCTTTGAGATAACTCATTATGCACAAAATTTATTTCATTGCGATCATCACAAAATCCATGAAGTAGAATGACCATAGGCACTTTAGAACTTACATTGTCTGGCACATGAAGCATACCTCGCAATGTCAGTCCATCCCGCTTAATTTCTACATACTTCTGCATATATTTCCCTCCGTTTTGGGTATAATACCACAAAAAATATAATTTGTTTATACTTTTTTAACACATGTATACATTTTGAATACATCAATAGCCTCTTTGTTCATCAAGAGGCTATTTTTTCTTATATATTGTTGCGCTGTATCCTTCCACTTTTTTACTTTGATACATTGCCATATCGGCTCTGCAGTATAATTCATCAAAGGTCAATTCTTCTTTTCCATCATAAATGCAAGCGCCTAAACTCATTATAATCGGATGATCTTTTATAGATTCAATTTGGATTTGTTTCAAATTCTCAAACAAACGTTTAAAGAAAGCATTGGCACACTTACGATCCGTAACACCTGGAATAAATAACGCAAACTCATCTCCACCAAGACGCATGACTACATCTTTATCACGACACGATTTTTGTAGCGTATGCGCAATCGCAACAATGACCTCATCCCCAGCCTGTGTCCATACGTATCATTAATGGATTTAAATTTGTCACAATCCACTAAACACATCATGCCACTGACTTTGTTGTTTAAAACACGCTCAATCATCTTCTCTCCACTACGACGATTTGAAATTCCCGTCATTGTATCTGTTTGAGCTAAATATAATAATTTGTCTTCTCGCTTCTTTTGATCATCAATACACTCCACACAATATAGAACATGGAGTAAACTTCCATCCTCATCATAATCAACCGGAATAAAACGGGATCGACACCAGCCAGAAAGCTTACCATAGAAAACACTATCTATGGATTTTTTGCCTTGAAGTCTTTCTTCTAATGTCTCAAGATCCATAAATTCAACTTCTCGATCTACATAATCAGCTTGACAGAATTTTCGATGAATCTTACAAATATGATCCGTAAAATTATCTTCTATATCATAAATTTCATGTTTTCCTAAATACGTTAGAATTTGCGGCTCCATTTTCACAATATGAAAGCGATTGGTTTTCACATTGATATAATGCATAGAAGTATAGATTTGTCCCAAGGCTGAATAGCCACTTAATTTTGCCTCACGCTTGGACTTATTTTGTGAATTACGAATCTTTAAAAAAGAGATGACTAACGTTGCGATCATATCTAAGAATGTAGTTAAACCCAAATGATCATTAATCGGTGGATTGTCCACGCCAATGAAACCACTGATTTCATTTTTATAGCGAATTGGACATACCACAAGACGCTTAACATTTTGAATCTTTAACGTATTATATGTATACACATGCTCATTTTTTATCGTTTCAACATCACGAATGATCACATTTTCTTTCTTATCAAAAGCTTTGTACCACCAATCGATATCCATATCTACACCTTGTAGAAAATCAATTTCCGGTTGGATACCTTCACTACACCATTCATAAGTATTATTGGTCACATGCTCTATTTCATTATCTTCAAAAATATAAATACGATCACACCCAATGTGTTTTCCAAAAAAACGAATAAACTCATCGATCTGTTCATCCGGTGTATCCAACATAAGCGCAGAACGCAATGCTTCATTGATGACCAATTCATATCGTATGATTGCCTGCATATAGGACCTACCTTTCATTTATTCAATTATATCTTTAACTTGGTTATATTTTAGTTATTTTTTTTGAATAATTACCAATCGCTTCAATTACTTTTTCCATCGCCAAAGGCTTTGAGAAATGCTCATTCCTGACTGCCTTTTTTGTACGCTCAATATCATCCACAAACACATCCGAAACCAATTTTTTAATATACAAAAAAGATACAAAACTATTTGTCGCAATCTTTAGTGCAACTTATTTCGGGTATTGATTTGTCCTAGTTGAAATCAATGGAAATGCAATCGAATTAAGTTGATATTGACTTGCGAGTTCTAAACTATTTATGTAACAAGATCTTAGTTTTTCTTCTTCATGATCCTGATTGCCATGCCATATAGGTCCAAAAGTATGAATAATATATGTACTTAGGTTATATCCACTTGTAAGACATGCTTGTCCTACTTCTAATCTTTTAAGTTTTCTACAATTCTCGTCCTATTCATTTCCGGCTTGTTGATGAATATAATGATCTAGACCACCAGTCGCATCAAAGCTTGGATTTGTCGTATTCACAATCGCATCGACTTTTAATTTTGTGATATCCTGACGTATGATTTTTAATGGCATAATATCTCCTTATATAAGAAAAGAGCTTGATCAAGCTCATAGTTTCTCAATAAAATCTTCTTGTTTTAAAGGCTTTGAATAATAGAAGCCTTGAATCATATCACAATGCATTTCTTTTAAACAATCCTTTTGTTCTTTACTTTCAACACCTTCAGCAACAACCTTCATATCCAGTCCATGACCTAAATCAATGGCTTGTTGCACAATTTTCTTTCCACGCACTTGGTCTATATAATCAATCAGGCTCTTATCTAATTTTACAGTGCTAAAGTTCAACTCATTTAATGACGTCAGTGAAGAATAGCCTGAACCAAAATCATCCATATGAAGTTTGAATCCTGCTTTTACCAATTGATCTGTAATTTCAAGAATCTTCTCTGAATACAATGTCGCAGATTCTGTTAATTCAATTGGAACACATTCAAACGGAATTTGTTTCTGATTCACAATATCCACATAATGCTCCACGACATCATTAAAATGAATACTGGCACGAGAAAGGTTAACCGAAATAGGAACCATAGGAAGTTTGTTTTCCATTCTTTCTTTTTGGAACTGACAAACATTCTCAAATACATATTCATCCAAATGAACAACTAATCCATCACTTTCAAACAATGGAATAAAGGCTCCAGGTGAAATCAATGTACCATCGGGTTTTTGCCAACGAACCAAAGCTTCAGCACCCACAATATTTTCTGTATTCACATCATACTTTGGCTGATAATACACTTTGAATTCTCTATTCGCAATCGCAGATTTAAAGTCATCTTCCATCTGTCTTTGCGCTAACTGCTTTTGATTCATTTCATCTGTATAAAAGGCCACATTGGTCTTAAAATCTTTGGAGATACTCTTTTCTGCCATTAATGCACGGTCACAAATAATGGGAATAGAAAGGCTTGTATCTATATCTTCATAAATACCCACCTTAATACGAATATTGGGTATAGGTGCTTCTTCAGCAATTTTATTTATGTTTCTGTTGATTCTTTCAACATCCATCTTAACTTTACTGTGGAACAATCCTAACAACTGATCTCCTTCATAACGTGTCAATAAACCATTCTTTACATAATATCTAAAGGCATTTGAAAGGTAAACCAATACTTCATTTCCTTTCTTTGTGCCATATGTACCATTGATCAATTTAAAATCCGCAACATCTAGGATAACCACATTAAACTTTTCTTCCGTCATAAAATGTGTAAATGTTCTTGCGTGATGATAAAAAGCCTGTCTTGTATATAAACCAGTCAATTCATCTTTTTCGATGGCTGCCAAAGTCATACTTGATTCTCTAAGCTTGATTACACTATCGATTCGACTCTTCACAATTCGCGCATTATAGGGCTTCGTGATAAAATCCACAGCACCTAGGCCTAAACATTTTAATTCATCTTCTTGCGAGTTATTTCCAGTTGTCACAATAACAGGAACACTTGCCAACAAGGAATAGGATTTTTGGCGTGATAAGAATTCAAAACCATCACAAACAGGCATCACCACATCCAATAAGATAAGTGATATATCTTTATAGTATTGAGATAAGATATTTAATCCTTCTTCTCCATTTACAGCTTCAATTACATCATAATCATCTTCTAAAGTTTCCTTTAAAATTTCCCGGTTGATTTCATTATCTTCGACAATCAGTACTTTTCTTTTAACCACATTACTAGGCAATGCATTATTAAACATATCAATATTGTTTCTACGAATATCCAAATCTTCATTCGCAAAACCAATGATGATTTGACTTAATCGACCATCTTCCATTACACGCCCAAAGTGTGAGTACATAAAATGAACTTCCAAATCATTTTTAGATTGGTAATGAATATTAAAACGTTCCGTTTTTTCTAACCTAGAAAATAAAGAGTTAAACGAAAGAGCCATTCGTAACATGTCACGATTCTTTTCGTAAACACGATCATCAATATATTGATTCATCGCATCGTTATAACTCGTACATGACGAAAAACCAGGCAACTTCAATGTTTCCTTAAAAGTATGAATTTGTTGATCTTCACAATCCACAATATAGATGTTTTTAAATTCATCGCCTAGTGTTTGATAGATGCGATTGGAATCAAAATCTTTCATAAAAACCTCTTCTAAAACAATAACTTATTTATTACTATTATATAACCAAAACTTTCATTACGCAAACAACCCAGGAAAAGAAAAAAAGTGTCATAAGACACTTTATCATTATTTACGGTTTGCGTTTACCGATTTCATGATTTGACGAATCTGTGCTTCACTAGGTTTACGTCCCATTTGTAAGAACATTGCACGAATCATCTTTTCATTAATTGGTGGATTTTCTTTAATTTCTTTTTCAAACTTCTTACGAGTGAAGTAGAAAGTAACCAAGCCACCAATGATGGCTCCCACTATCGTATATAAAATTGATGCAACCATGTTTTAGTCAACCTCACTATCTACTCATCTATTCTACTATCTTTTTGAGGTTTTGACAATATGAATTGACCACTATATTCCGTTAAAATAATGGAAACAAAGATCAAAAGTCCTCCTAAAATCATAATTGGACTTTTCTCTTCATGCAACAATAAGAATCCAAATACATTCGCAAATAAGGATTCTGTACATAAAAGAACACTCGCACTCGATGCATCTGTATATTTTTGTGCCAAAGTCTGAAGTTGAAATGCCAAGAACGTTGCCACTATGATCATATAAGCACAACTCATATACGCATGTGCAGTGATTGTTTGTGGTATCGTTTCTAAACTTAAGGCCAGTGGAATCGAAAGGATAGCCGCAACACTCATTTGTACAGCATTGATCGCAATTGAATTCGAATTTTCTGTCGCATACTCTAAAGATATGATGTGACACGCAAAGAAAAAGGCACATGATAAAGATAAACTATCGCCAAAACTAAATGAGAAATACCCTTTAGATAAGCTTAGGCAGGCAATTCCTGCAAGACAAACAACACTTGCCGCAAGTTGATGATTGCTCGGTTTCTTTTTCCATAATAGCCATACAATATAGGGTACAAGAACGACGTTGACAGCTGTTAAAAAGGCATTTTGACCTGTATTCGTAAAGAATAAGCCGAAGGTTTGAAACGCAAAAGCTAAGTACATTAAAACACCTGAAATACTTCCACGAAATAAGGCTTCCCTAGAAATCTTTACACGACTGACTAAACATACAATAATACTAACGATGCTAGCGCCAATAAATCGAATCATTAAAACAGTAAAAGGATCAAATGTCTGCAAAGCTGCATCGGTCGCAATAAAACCGCCACCCCAAATGGCTGCAACTAAAAGGCATACTAAATTAGCTTGTTGTTTACTCATGCTTTTTCCTCATCAAATAAAGATGGTTGTTCAAAATCATCTTGTTTGACCCAAGAACCATCCGTAACATTTTCAAGTGGTGAGACCCACTCAAACTTGTCTACCTTGCCTAGTGGTGAAGAGAATGTAGCTTGGGCATTCATCAAACTGATTTCTTTTGCCTCAAAACGCATAATATCTTCTGCATAAATTTCAAATGGAGTATTTAAATCGACCACATGTACATTTAATATCACATTCGGATTGGACTTCACTAACTTACAAATACGATTTCCTTTCGCCGGACGATTTAATGGCGCAATCTCCGTTTGTTTCATACGCTTTAAAGAAAGGGTTGTCGTAGAAATTAAGACTTGTTCCTCACGATTTTGACTGACACAAATAGAAGCTACGCAATCATCCTTTGATAGATTCATCGCCTTCACACCTTTGGATTTATTTGAAACCAACGGAATTTGTTCAACCGGATACATCAAGCCATAGCCTTGTTCACTTACTAGAATGACTTGATCATCTGGTTTATAAGATAAAGATACACTAATCATTTCGTCCATAGCCCCAATCTTCATACAAGCCATTGTTTTATTGGAACGTGAAACTTCAAATTCTTTTAATTCGGTACGCTTGATCATACCATGACGACTTGCACTTATGACATGAACTCCTGTTTTAAAGGAATCCAATACATAAGCTGCGATAATTTTTTCGCTTGAATCCATCTTAATATAATTTGAGATATGACCACCCAAATCTTTCCATTTTGCCTCTTCAATCTGGTAAACCGGAATATATCCATATGTACCACGGTTTGTGAAGAAAACTAATGTCTGTAATGTATGACTCGCTCCGTAACATACTAATGAATCTGTATCTTTTCGTTGTGTCATGGATTCACTAGAAGCATTATAGCTTCTCATAGATACACGCTTGATATAGCCATCACGCGTAATTGTGATCATACATTCTTCTTTGGAAATCATAGCCTTTTCATCAATTACGATTTCTTTCACTTCATGTACAATATCCGAAAGACGAGGTGTATTAAATTCTTCATTCACCTTTTCTAATTCTTCCACCATGACTTTATGAAGTTCATTTTTGTCGGAAATAATCTTCTCTAATTCGGCAATGTCGCATTGTAGTTGTTTAAATTCTGCCTTTAATTCTTTAACATCTGTATTTGTTAAACGATATAAGCGCATTACAACAATGGCTTCTGCTTGTTTTTCTGTAAAGTCAAAACGTTCAATCAAATTCTTTTTGGCATGGGCCTTATCTTTTGATTTACGAATGATACGAATGATCTCATCCATTACACTTACAGCTTTGATCAAGCCTTCTAATATGTGTGCACGATCTTTTTTAGAGGCTAAATCATATTTACTTCTACGAATCACTACATCTTCTCTGTGGTTGATAAAGGCATCTAACATCATGGCTAATGACATTTGTACGGGTGCCTTATTCACAATCGCAATGACGTTGTAATTGTATGATATTTGAAGATCTGTATTTTTATATAAATAGTTTAAGATCTGTTCATCATTACTATCTTTTTTAAGATCCACGACAATTCTTAATCCCGTACGATCACTTTCATCACGCACATCTAAAATGCCATCGATTTTTTTGTTTAAACGAATCTCATCAATTTTCTTTACCAAGTTCGACTTGATTACTTCATAAGGAATCTCATGAATCACAATTTGTTTAATTGTACGTGTTGGTACAATTTCCACTTTCGAACGAATTAAAATACGTCCACGTCCTGTTTGAAAGGCTTGTTTGATTCCGTCAAGTCCCATCACGATGCCGCCTGTAGGAAAGTCAGGGCCTTTCACAAACTGCATCAATTCTTCTAATGAACAATCGGGGTGTGAAATACGATAAATACTTGCTTGAATCACCTCATTTAAATTGTGAGGTGGAATATTTGTGGCATATCCAGCCGCAATGCCTGTAATACCATTGACTAATAAGTTAGGAAAGCGTGCTGGAAGTACAGTGGGTTCCATCTTTTCATCGGAAAAGTTGGGTGCCCATTCCACTGTATCTTTATCAATGTCCTGCAACAAGAAATCACTGATTTTGGCTAAACGCGCTTCTGTATAACGCATCGCAGCCGCCGGATCGTCATCGATAGATCCATTGTTTCCTTGCATGTCAATTAAAGGATTAGTAATCTTCCAATTTTGTGACATACGAACCATCGCATCATATACAGAGCTATCCCCATGAGGGTGATAATTACCAATGACGTTACCGACTGTTTTTGCGGATTTATGATATGGCTTGTTGTAAGTATTCCCATCTTCATACATCGCATATAAAATACGTCTTTGTACTGGCTTTAAGCCATCTCTTGCATCTGGTAAAGCACGCTCTTGAATAATATATTTAGAATATCTGGCGAAACGATCGGCCATGATATCTTCTAAAGAATTCTTTAAAACATTATGTTTTACTTCTTTTTCTTTCACGCATTTACCTCCTTATAATCATCTTCTAAAGTAAATACAACATTGTCTTCGATCCAGTTACGGCGAAGCTCCGCCTTATCTCCCATTAATTCAGTCACTCTTTTTTCAGCCATCATCGCATTTTCAATGGTCACACAAAGTAAAGTTCTTGATTCAGGATTCATTGTGGTATCCCAAAGCTGAGTGGCATTCATTTCACCAAGACCTTTATATCGTGTAATGGTGTAACCATTTTTTAATTCGGCTTTTTTCTCATCTAATTCTTCATTTGTATATAAATAGTATTCTTTACCCGCCTTGGCAATCCGATATAGTGGTGGCAAGGCAATATACAACATTTCATGCGTAATTAAATCACGCATATAACGATAGAAGAATGTCAATAATAAGTTTTGAATGTGAGCTCCATCATCATCGGCATCGGTCATGATAATGACTTTATAGTAGTTTGAATCTTCAGCCGTAAAATTTGCACCTACACCAGCACCTAAGGCATGAATAATGGTATTTAACTCTTCATTCTTTTCGATAGCTTCAAGACTTGCCTTTTCTGTATTCAATACTTTACCACGCAAAGGAAGAATCGCTTGGTATTTTGAATCACGCCCCTGTTTTGCAGAACCACCCGCAGAATCCCCTTCGACTAGATATAATTCTTTTCTTCTGGCATCCTTACTTTGAGCCGATGCCAACTTTCCAGATAACACTCTTTCCGAACGGTTTTTTCCTTTTCCATTACGAATATCGGCACGCGCTTTTCTTGCGGCATTACGAGCTTGAGCTGCCTTGATGATCTTACGTACTAGAGCATTGGCAACCTCTTTATTTTCTTCCAAGAAGTAACGAAGGTTTTCCGATACCACCGTTTCTGTTGCTGGCTTAGCTTCTGGTGTACCTAACTTTTCTTTGGTCTGCCCTTCAAATTGTAGATAATCTTCTGGAATTGTCAGATTGATAACTAATGTCAAACCTTCTCTGACATCATTCCCATCAAATCCTTTATCTTTTTCTTTTAAGAAACCATTCTTACGAGCATATTCATTAAAGACTTTCGTAAAAGCTTGTTTCGCCCCTGTTTCATGAGATCCGCCATCACGCGTACGAACCATGTTTGTGAATGAGAAAATGTTCTCTTGATATTCATCTGTATATTGGAAACATCCTTCTACAATGATCTGGTTACTTTCACCTCTAAAACTAATTGGATCATGCATTGGCGTATGATCCTGATTCACTTCTTCAATAAAGGCTTTTAATCCATCTTCATATTGGTAAACGACTTCTCTTTCTTCTTTTCGCTTATCACGTACAATCATTTTTAACCCTTTTAATAAGAAAGCATCTTCTTGTGCTCTTTCACAAATGGTTGAATATGAAAAGTGAACCGATTTAAAAATAGACGGATCCGGTTTAAAGGAAACAACACTTCCGGTATGATTGGTTTTTCCTACTTTTTCAAGTTTTCCAATCTTACTTCCCCCGTCTTCAAAAGTCATACTCCATACATCTTTTCCATCATGTACCATAACTTTACACCATGTACAAAGAGCGTTCACAACACTTGCACCTACACCATGCAAACCTCCAGCACTTGTATAGCCTCCATGACTTGTAAATTTACCACCAGCATGCAGAATGGTAAAAATAACTTGAAGTGCACTCACCCCTGATTTATGTTTTCCAACAGGCATTCCACGCCCGTGGTCTTCTACTGTAACACTGCCATCTTTTTCTAGTGTAATTGTGATTTCATCACCATAGCCATTTAAAGCTTCATCAATCGCATTATCGACAATTTCCCATACCAGATGATGCAGACCCTTTGAATCGGTAGATCCAATATACATTCCTGGACGCTTTCTTACGGCATCCAAACCTTCTAAAATAACGATACTACTTTCATCATATTGTTGTTTTGGCATACTATCCCTACTTTCCAACGTAATCTTTATTATATCAACAAATCAAAAAAAGTGCACATAAATTCCTGTTAAAACACTTTGAATATACACTATTCATGTCCAATTAAAATGGTGTTAAATTTTAGTTCACATTTAACAAGTTCAATAATTCCAACTTAATTTAAATCTGAACTCATTTAATCGTATACATTCTTCAAAACACTTGATTGTACCAAAATTCATTATAAAGGGTTTTAATGTCCACTTTTTGAGTTCCAATATACACTTTTAAATCTACATTTTAAATCCGCATTATTTATGTCAACTTATTAATTTTTCCATACAATTCTCGACTAAGTGAATCAAAACTGCTAAAATAAATTCCGAGGTGGAAGAGATGAAAACTATTTTATGTATTTTATTAGGTTACTTATTAGGATCTTTACCCTTCGCATTGATCATAGGTAAAGTTTTCTATCATACAGACATTCGCCAATATGGCTCAGGAAATCTAGGTGGAACGAACGCAGGAAGAGTTCTTGGAAAGAAAGCGGGAATTTCTGTCATTGTGTTTGATGTATTAAAAGTTGTTCTTGCGATTGCAATCGCAACACAAGTATCGAAAGTGGCTGGTATCTGGACAGGACTTGCCTGCTGCATCGGACATTGTTATCCAGTCTTCGCAAAATTCCATGGAGGAAAAGCTGTTAGTACTATGTTTGGTTTCTTATTCTCTACAAGCATTTTCTTATTTCAAGACGCAAGCTACTTACTTGTACCATTTGGCATGTTTCTAGTTGTCCTATATCTATTTAAATATGTATCTTTGGCCAGTATGTGTGCAGCCATCGCAAGCAGCTTATACATCACGGCATTGATGCTAGGATTCAACGTGGAAAGTATTTCAGTTATTGTCGCAAGCTGGCTAATGACAGTTCTTGTGATTTACAGACATCGTACAAACATTGAAAAAATCAAAAAGGGTACAGAAAATACAATTTCATGGTTATAGAAAGTTTTTTAAGAAACTTTCTTTTTTTTATGTCTTTTTCACATTGGAATCGTATCATAGTTGTATGAACTATTTATACTACGAATACAAATCCAGTACTGTTTGCACAGTTAAAGAAGATGAAAAGCTATACTACAAGAGTTTAAGCACGCAAAATTATCTAAACGAAAAATGCTTATTAAATGGATCCACCCTTAAAGGAAGACAAGAAGCCTTTGTCTATCAAATGAAAGTAAAAAAATACATTCCTGTTGTTGTATCCATTTCAAGAAAGGAGATCTACTTTCCCAACAAATCGAAAAAAGCACATGACTGTATCTGGATCAATTATGCCAATATTAAAGACGTCACTTACTTTGAGTCCACTTGCACTATCACATTTCATGATGGCTCCAAACTCAATTGTGAGCATCCCAAACGAATCCAACAAACGCTAAAACAAATTTTTCGCTACCTAAATAAAAATACACCGGATTAACCGGTGTATTAGTGGCAACCTCCACCACATGATGAACAATCATGTGAGCAACTTGATTGTTGCATTTGTTCTTCATGACGAAGTGTATTCACGCCAAGGCCCTCAATACATACTGTGGCATTATCGGCTAAATTCGATACTTCTACAATTGTACATGCTGGGAATGGTTCATCGACAAAGTTTTTGAATGTATTCAAAAATGCTTCTTTATCCTCGATATTCTTTAAATACACAGTGAACTTCACAACATGGTGAAGCTGTAAACCATAGTTTGATAAAACATCAATAACCTTATTGATAGCTGTAATTGTCTGTTCCTGAATGCTTTCGCCAAGTCCAGTCTGACCACTTAAATAAAAGAAGTCTCCCAATTGAACCATATTTGAAACACAAGATGTTCCCTCTTGTTTTCCTGCTGATTTTAAAAATATATTCATAGTACTAAATTCCTTTCTTCTTCTATTATATAGAATCTATGCCATCTTCTAAAGTGTTTTGCACTAAAATTTCTCTAGGCTTACTTCCTCTTGCAGGACCAATGATACCATTTGCCTCTAAAACATCCATCAATCTTGCCGCTCTAGAATAACCCACAGAGAACTTTCTTTGAATCAAAGACGTACTTGCCTTTCTAGATGCGATCACAAAACGCTTCACTTCCTCATACAAAGGATCGGCCGTAACATTTCCCGCTTCATTTCCTTGATTTTGTAAATCTTTTAATTGAATAAAGGCATCATCATATTTTGGTCTTGCCTGCGATTTCACAAATGCACAAATGTTATTGACTTCTTCATCCTTAATAAAGACACCCTGAATACGTCTAGGACTCGTCTCACCATTTGGTAAATACAACATATCTCCATTTCCTAGCAAACGCTCTGCTCCAGCTTGGTCCAAAATCGTTCTTGAATCGACAGATTGTGATACCGCAAACGCAATACGACTTGGAATATTTGCCTTAATAACACCTGTAATGACATCCACACTCGGTCTTTGTGTGGCAACAATCAAATGAATACCGGCGGCACGAGCAAGTTGTGTAATTCTTTGAATACTTGCTTCAACTTCTTTAGCTGCCACCAACATCAAATCGGCCAACTCATCAATGATAATCACAATACGAGGCAATACTTTTAAATGATCATCCTCATGATTTTTGACATACTCATTATATGCCGTAATATTACGAACACCTAATTCACCAAACAAGTCATAACGACGATCCATCATTTCTACAATGACCTTTAATGCCTTATTGGCAAGATCACCATCCGTAATCACTGGAGATAATAAATGTGGTACATCATTATATGGAGTAAACTCTACTTTTTTAGGATCAATCAAAACTAATTTTACTTCATCTGGCTTTGTTCGCATTAAAATCGAAGAAATAATCGCATTGACACAAACCGATTTACCACTACCCGTAGCTCCAGCAATCAATAAGTGTGGCATACGATTTAATTCGCCATAGACATTATTTCCCATTAAGTCTTTTCCTAAACAGAAAAGCAACTTTTTATCTTTCATAGAATCCGGTATTGTACGCATCAAATCCTTCATCTGAACACTTGTCTTTTCAACGTTTGGAATTTCAATTCCAACACTTGCCTTACCCGGGATCGGTGCTTCAATACGAATATCCTTAGCCGCTAGCCCCATCTTGATATCATTTTGTAAGTTACTGATTTTATTCACACGAACACCAAGTTCTGGTTTGATTTCAAACTTTGTGACACTTGGACCAATATGAATCTGTACAAGCTTAGCCTCCACACCAAATTCATGTAAGATCTCAATCAGTTTTTCACCTTTTTCCTTCGCTGTAGTCACATTCGCATTGGATCTTGATTTTCTTTCCATATCCTCTAAAACATTTAGTTTTGGAAGCTTATAGTTTTTAAAATCCGAATTTTCATCCGCAACATAATGTTTAGGTTCAACCTTTTCTACAACACCCTCATTGACAACAGGAACTTCTTTTTTAGTCTCTACAGGAGTCGGTTCATCATCCACATCCACCATAAAGCTAGGTTTTCTAGGTTCTAAATCACCAATAATCAAAGGCTCATCCATTTCTTTTTCTTCATCCACAACATCTGGTTGTACAGGTTTTACAGGATCGGCATTAATAATTTGAAAACTCGATTCATTTGTATCTTCATCTTCAAAAATAAAGTTTTTACGATCAATCGAAACAGGTGTTTCCTTGATTGGAGCACTCTTCATTACTTTTTTAGGTTTTCTTTCAAAACTTACAATTTTTTCATAACCAAACATTAAGATAGCTAGCACAAAAAACAATAGTACCATTACATAGGTTCCAGAATAATCGAATAATGACTGAAAAAGACATAGCAACAAAGCTCCTGCTAATCCAGAATATGTTTTCAAATGACCCGTAATAATATTACCGGCATTTTCCATAATATATTTTAAGCCATAGCTACCTGGGTGTGGTTTAAACTCTATAATCGAAGAAATCAAACTTAAACCAAGTGCCAAAAATAAGATTCCAAACATATAACGCTTACGAATCACAGGCTGTTCCTTATGGAAAATAAGAACTGCACACAAGGTAGCATTCAAAATAAATAATCCATTTGTTAAAGCTCCAAATAAGAATTCAAAGAAATGTTTTAAAAAAGCTCCTACAATGCCAAATTCTAAAACGACAATAAAACTAATACATATCATACAAATAAGGAAACACAAACGAAATAAGTTTGAGTGCAACCAAGACGTTTGTGTTTTCTTTTTCGTAGATTTTCTTCGTGTTGTTTTTTTTCTGGCTTTTGCCATACTTACCCCACTTTCTACTTATTTAAGTTTATTTCTAAAATAACCGGTAAAATCATCGGTCTTTTTGCGGTTTGTTTATAAAGATATTTAGAAACCTTATCACGAATCAAGTTACGCGTTTCTAAATTGTCATACGTTTTATTTTCAACCGCCTCGTTGATCGTATCTTCCATAATTTTAGCTACATCACCCGTGATGTATTCTGCATCACGCAAATAGATCAATCCGCGACTTTGTACATCTGGACCATTAATTATTTTCTTTGTCTTTGCGTTGATACCAATTGCTAAAATCATGACACCATCCGTACTCAATGTTTCACGATCTTTTAATACGACACCTGCCATATCCCAGTTTTCTTTTCCATCGATCATTGTTTCATGAAGCTCTAATTCCATTGCACAAGAAACTAATTTACGATTTTCAAAAGTGGCAACCTGTCCATTATCTAAAATGATGATGCGACTTGGATCATATCCCATTTCAACCGCAATCTGTGAATTCATGTGCAACAAACGATATTCCCCTTTGATTGGAATATAGTATTTTGGTTTTGTAAGGAAGATCATCATTTTCAAATCCTCTTTACTAGGGTGCATACTCAAAACATTCTTATCTAAGACGATGATTTCACCCTCTTTTTTGTACATGTCATTTTCCATGCTCTTGAATTCATTTTCAACACCAGGTACAACTGGACTTGCGACCACAATGACATCATCCTGATCAAACACAATCGATTCTAATTCATTGTTGGCAATGTTGTTGATAGTTTTGAATAAGGATTTACCTTGCCCTGAAATGATTACGACAACGTCTTTCATTGAGTTATCAAAATCAGCTGGATCAATCACTAAGGAAGGATCCACCTCATACCCAATTTCTTTTAATCGCCCTACTAAATCACGTAATTCTTTTGAATAGAATACCATCTTACGACGACTTGCCATACAACAATCAATGATTTCCTGAATACGATATACACTTTGTGTATACACACTCACAAAGACACGCTTATTTTCATGTGTTTCTAAAACCTGTAAAAGCTTAGGGGAAATACGATGACTCGGAGAAGTGTGTCCACTTCTTTCTGCCCCTTTACTTTCCTGTAACAAAACCAATACACCTTCGTTACCAAGTTCTGAAATCGTTGTGAAATCGGCACGATATGCATCGTCTAAATCATCATAGTCTTCAATAAATTCACCAGAATATACAATATAGCCTTGCTCTGTACCAATCGCTAAACCAAATGTTCCTGGATACGCATGCGTAATTGGGAAGAAAACAACTCTTCTTTTGCCGATACGCTTTTTATCATTACGCTTTACAGAATGTACACGCACACCTGTAATATGTTCCTGACGAATCATTTTCTGTACTTCTTTTACAGCTAATGGAGCGGTATAAACATCACAAGGAACTTGTTTTAATAAATATGGTAAAGCTCCCATTACATCATCATGACCATGCGTAATAAAAATACCCACAACACGATTTTTATTTTCAACTAAATACGTAAAATCCTGAATAATAAACTCGATACCTAATGACTCCTTGTTGTCAGGAAATTTGATACCCGCCTCTATTACATAGATGGATTCATCCACCTCCACACAGAATAAATTTTTACCATCTTCATCTAAACCACCAAGGGCAAAGATACGGATTTTTTCAGTTAATGAAGGAATTTTTTCTTCTTTCATATTATCTCCTTTTAAATAGTATTATTTTTCTAAATTATATCACACCGCAACGCCATCTAAAGAGAAACTTTTCGCCTCTGTAATTTTAACTTCTACAAAATCTCCAGGCTGAATATTTTCACCTTTAAAGTTAACTAATTTTTGAGTGTCTGTATATCCAGAATATACCTTTTCATTCTTCTTACTTAAGCCATCCACTAATACGGTAACAGTACGACCCACATAAGCTTTATTCTTTTCTAAAGCCAGATCATTCCATGTTTTATTTAATTTCGCTAAACGCTTTCTCTTTGTCTCCATATCAATCGAGTCATGCATACGGCTAGCTGGTGTACCAGGTCTTGCTGAGAAAATAAATGTAAAGGCATTATCGTATTTACAATAACGAACCACATCTAGAGTGTGTTCAAACTGTTCATCGGTTTCATTTGGGAAACCAACAATGATATCTGTCGAAACAGAAACATTTGGAATTGTATTGACAATCTTATCATATAAAGCTAAGTATGATTCTTTTGTATAACGACGACCCATTAACTTAAGTACATCATCATCTCCTGATTGTAGCGGCAAATGAATAAATGGCATGATATTGTCATATTTTGCGATTATATCAATCATTTCTTCGGAGAAATCCCAAGGGTGACTTGTTGTAAAACGAACACGAGGAATGCCAATTTTAGCAACTTCTTCTAATAATGTCGCAAAATCCTGTTCATTATCCATATCTTTTCCATACGCATTCACGTTTTGTCCAAGCAATGTGATTTCTTTATAACCCTCATCCTTAAGTTGCTGAACCTCTTTTAAGATTTCAGACATCTTACGTGAACGCTGTTTACCACGAGTATAAGGAACAATACAATATGTACAGAATTTGTCACAACCATACATAATGTTGACCCAAGCCTTGAATGTTCCAAAACGGTGTACCGGTAGATTTTCGTAAACCTCTCCTTCTTTAGAGTAAATCTTTACAACTTTTTTACCCTCAACCATACAACTATAAAGCATGTTAGGAAGCTCTTGAATATTGTGTGTTCCAAACAATAAACGAACTTGAGGATATTTCGTTAATAAAGTTTCAACCAAACCTTCCTCTTGTGCCATACATCCACAAACACCAATCACAAGATCTTTGTTTTCGCGATATAAACGTTTGAAGTTACCAATCTCACCCAATACTTTTTCTTCTGCATTTTGACGAATTGCACAAGTATTGATAATTATGACATCACTGCCTTCAGCCGTTTCATTAGGTGCAAATCCTAGCTCATCTAAAATACCAGCCAATGTTTCACTATCACGCTCATTAGCCTGGCAGCCATATGTAGAAATAAAATATTTTTTTCCTCTTCCCATCATACGAGCAGCTTCAGGAATATTAAATGTATCAATACGATCAATTGTATTTGTAGTACGCTTTTGTGCTTCTTTTAAATCGGGTAATACCCATCCTGGTTTTTGTTTCATGTGATCTCCTTTCGAAAAAAAATGCCAAGCACTAAGCTTGGCAAATGTGTTTAAATTTGAATTACTGGTTGATTGCTCCAACAGGGCAAGTTCCTACGCATGAACCGCAGTCGATGCAAGTTCCTTCGTCACAAACTGATTTTCCTTCATCGTCTAATGAAAGAGCTCCTACAGGGCATCCTCCTACACAAGCACCACATCCGATGCAAGCATCTTTATCGATATTTACTGCCATTGTTATTTCCTCCTTGTTTAATAATTTATACTCAAATTATAGCGATAACCAAGTAGTGAATCAAGACAGTTTAGTAAGTGCAGGCTTACCGTAATTCTTTTACCAAACTAAAAAATTGAAGTCGGGACTAAAGCCCGACATTTTTATTTTGCGTATTCCTGGGCACGTGTCTCACGAATAACATTAACCTTGATTTGACCTGGATATGTCAATTCAGATTCAATCTTATCACGAATATCACGAGCTAATTTTACACAAGTCATGTCATCCACGTGTTCTGGATTTACAAGTACACGAATTTCACGACCTGCCTGAATCGCAAACGCATTTGAAACACCTTCAAATCCATTCGCAATTTTCTCTAAGTTTTCAAGACGGTTGATATAAGCCTGAGCACTTTCTTTACGTGCACCAGGTCTTGCAGCACTAATTGTATCTGCTGCGATAACCAAATGACTAGTCAAGAACTTAGGTTCTACATCCCCATGGTGTGAGTGGATCGCATTTAATACAATTTCTTTTTCACCATGTTTCTTACAGAACTTGTATCCCAATTCAACATGAGATCCATCTTGCTGCTCAATATTCAATGCCTTACCAATATCGTGCAACAATCCAGCACGTTTGGCAATTTGCTGATTCAATCCAAGTTCAGCTGCCATGCATCCAGCGATATAGGCAACTTCCATAGAGTGCTGCAAAGCATTTTGTCCATAAGAATAACGATATTTTAATGTACCAATCAATTTTACAATTTCACGATCAATACGACCAATACCCAATTTAAAGATAGCTTCCTCACCAGCCTTCATGATCTCTTGATCAATTTCATTCTGGTATTTCTTAACAACATCTTCAATTCGTCCCGGCTGAATTCTTCCATCACGAATCAAGTGTTCCAAAGCTAAACGAGCCACTTCACGACGTACTGGATTAAAACATGTAATCGTAATCAAATCTGGAGTATCATCGATGTTTAATTCAACACCTGTTGCCTGTTCAAAACAACGAATATTACGTCCTTCACGACCAATGATACGTCCCTTCATTTCTTCACCAGGTAAAGAAACAACACTGACTGTCTTTTCTTGAGTTTCCTGCTGAGACATACGCTCAATAGCTAAGGCAATGATATTCTGCGCTTTTTCATTGGCAGTCGCCTTTGCCTCATCCTCTTTATCTTTGATGTATGCAATTGTTTCATGTTCCATTTTCTTTTCCACAATCGCAAATAATTCATCTTTTGCTGCCTGGCTTGACATTTTGGCAACACTTTCTAAAACGACAACCTGTTTGTCGATTTCTTCTTGTAATTTCTTTTCTTTTTCGTCTAATGATGTCAGTTTGTCAGCAACACTTTTCATCTTTTCATTAATCTGACGCTCTTTTTGATTTAACGCTTCATCACGAAAATTCAAGTTATCTTCTCTACGCAATAACTTGTTCTCTAATTCCATTGATTCTTGTTTACGTTCTTTAATTTCTTTTTCAGCTTCTACGCGCAAATCATGAGCCTGTGTCTTTCCGTCTAACACAGCTTGTTTTACACGAGATTCCGCTTCATTTTGAGCTTCTTTTAAAATCTGTTCTGCTTTTTGCTGATTCTTATTTAAACCTGCTTTGGAAAGTCCGACCATACAGCCAGATCCAATCGCAAGACCTGCGACACCAGACAAAACGATCCATAGTACATCCATACTATTTCCTCCTTTTCGTCCTTTGTTCTAGGTAAAACCAAAAATATTATACACGAAAACAGGTATAAAGTCTATCAAGTCAAAGGGCAAAATAAAAGATGTTCGTCTAGACAAACATCTTATATTGAACCTCTCATCACTGAAGTGATGAGATTCTTGGGAACAGGCTTCTATCGAAACCTTTCTTACCAAGCTATCCCCGCAGTTCCTGCGGTTGTTTTTG
>OLQI01000878.1_pt1 | contig 23654 bp, 18 predicted proteins | sample 1672171 | NCBI WGS metagenome assembly OLQI01 (sample SAMEA3136655, study PRJEB25190) | human gut metagenome
AACCCCGTCCCCAATTTCACTTCAAGCTGTCCCTTTTTAAATTGTGTCAAAATTTCAACCGCCATTTTCCGGGATTTCCTAAAATCCCAACCTGTCCCTTTTTGAATTGTGTATAATCTGGCTCCAAATTGTTTTTTCGCCACGGCTTCTGACCCCATCGCGTCTGCGGATTGCATAAAAGGTCGACTCCCATTTTGTCTCGGAAAGTGGAAGAACGTCTACATTCCGGTTTTTGAAGATATCCAGATATGGCAGGACAGAGATGCCAAATCTGTGTTCAATCATATTTAAAATCACTTCTATTTCTTCTGCTTCGCAGGCAGGGGCTGCAGAAATTTGATAATCTTTGTAGATTTGTTCCTGAAGCTTTCGCATTGGGCTTGTCCGTGTGAAGAAAATCTGTGGGTATGTAGTAATATCACGAAAGGTGAAAGCTTCTTTTGATATTAATTCATGTCCTTTTGGAACGACGATTCCAACATAGGATTTTTGCACAGGGCAGTATTCAAATAGTTCTGATGAGGGCTGTCCGGAGCAAAAGCCAAGATTATAAGTCATAGTTTCCAGACCGTGAAGAATATCCGGGGTCATTCCATTGTAAATTGCGAATGGAAACTTCACAGAACATGACTGGATTAGTTCAGGGATAAAACTTCCGGCCAGGGGATAGACGCTGGCAATCCGGATGATTTTATCTTCTCGGTGGAAGTCAGAGATGGTCTGTTCTAATTCGTCCAAGTTGTTTAAAATGACATCTATATATTTTTTTATTTCTAGTCCATAAGGGCTGAGTCGTACATTTCTACCGGTTTTCTCAAAAAGTGGAAGTCCATAGTCTTTTTCCAAAGAATGAATTGCATGGCTGAGTCCCGGCTGGGAAATGTTTAATTCTTTTGCAGCATTTCCATAATGTTGGAGTTCTGCAAGAGTGGAAAAGTAGCGAAGGTAATCGGTGTTCATAAATAATCCTTTCAGTTATATGTGTCAAGAGGTCCTATGATGCCTGCGGATTGTTTCGCGCTGCGCACGCTCACAATCCTACCCAATATTATACTATATTCATTCTAAAATAGAATAGATATATTCGAAAAATACATTAGTATTTATGGATTCTTGGGTCTATACTAAAATACGGTCAGCAAAATCTGACTGAAATTATACAGAAAAATTAACATTCAAGAATGCCGAGGCATTCTTGCTGCGAGGTGCGCGTCATGCAATTGCATGACATACTTCTACTGCGCACCTCTGCAAGTCTACACTCCGTTTCGGTCGGCGCAAAACCATTGTCCACCGGACAATGTGCGCCCTGCCGGAGGCTATATCAGATGTATGCAGTAAAAGTATATGAGGCGTATATCACAACAAGATTAAAAGAAAAGAGGATTATCATGAATAAAAAATATCTCCCTGGAGAACTGGCTCTTTGCATCGTACTGATCATCAACAGTCTTGGAGTGTGCCTGATGGCAAAGAGTGGCTTTGGAATTTCAACGATTTCATCTGTGCCATTTGTATTCAATAAAGTATTTCCGGCACTGTCGTTTGGAACATGGAATTACATTTTCCAGACAATGCTCGTATTAACACTTATGATTTTAAAGAAAGCATTTTGTTTCGAATATATCTTTTCCTTTGTTGTAGGAATCGGTTTTGGGAAAATGATTGATGTCCACGATGCGTGGCTGGCACTTCTGCCAAATACAATGGCGTTAAATGTACTGTATTTTGCATTGGGATTTTTGATTATCGGCTTTGGAATTGCACTGGCGAATCGCTGTATGCTTCCGATTATTCCGACGGATACATTTCCAAGGGATATGTCAGAGATTCTGAACAAACCATATAAATATGTGAAGACCACATTTGACTTGTGTTGTCTGACTACAACACTGGTACTTTCCATTGGAATCCTTCACGGACTTCACGGCGTAGGAATCGGAACAGTACTCTGCGCATTCATCACAGGAAAGACAGTATCCATGTTTCAGAAAGTGTTAGATAACCATGTTATATTCTATCGTGCGGTAATTCGTCCGACGAAGCCGGAGATATCCGGACGGTGTAAGATGGATTCTCTAAAAAGCAATAAGAACCAAAAACTCCTGCCATGAAAAAAACATAGCAAAAACCCGTTAGTCTTTCGACCAACGGGTTTTTGTTGTTGTTATAGTTATCTAAAGGAATGAGAGTAAGTGCTTTCGCACTTTATGAGGGGGAGATAGTTGATTTATGTCTCTCTCAACTATCTGACTTTATTATAGCCAAGAATTATGTCTAAAATATGTTAAAATAATAAAACAAATCTGAAATTTCTTATGAAAACCTTAAGAAAACAGGAAAGTAGGTTAAGAAACATATAACAGACTGGATAAATACGTATTCAATGCGTAAGGACTTTTGCAGCTGGTAAAGGTTCTTGCACCTGGTAAGATTTCTTGAAACTATAGATAAATAAAATATCTCGATGAATATATTATAAATACCAATTTGTCCGATATTCATAAAGAGACTACAATAAAAATTATATGTTGAGGAAAATGAAAACTTAAGGAGGAAGTAATATGGAGTTAGTAAAAGAATTGCCTGAGATTTTCGAAGAATTTGCAGAGCAGAGGCAGAAATCATTTTTGGTCATGAAAGAGGTAAAAGATAAGGGGATTCCAGTAATTGGCGCGTATTGTACATATTTTCCACAGGAAATTGCCATGGCTATGGGAGCTGTAACAGTCGGACTTTGTTCCACATCTGATGAGACAATCCCGGTTGCAGAAAAAGATCTTCCAAAGAACCTTTGCCCGATGGTAAAAGCAAGTTATGGTTTTGCTGTAACTGACAAATGTCCATTTTTCTATTTTTCAGATGTGGTTGTCGGGGAAACAACTTGCGATGGAAAGAAAAAAATGTACGAGTTAATGAAAGAGTTTAAAAATGTGTACATTATGGAACTTCCAAATACGCAGAACGAATCAGCATTAGAACTTTGGAAAAAGGAGATTATACGATTCAAAGAATATCTTGAAGAGACATTTAACACAACGATCACAGAAGAACAGGTTCGCCATGCAGTTCATGTTGCTAACCAGGGACGGCTGGCACTTCGCAGGTTTTATGAGACAATGAAAAATGATCCGGCGCCAATGGAAGGTTCCAAGCTTTTTAATGTTCTTTATGGAAGCCAGTTCAAATTTGATAAAGAAGCAATGCCGGCAGAAATCGATGCACTGACAGAAAAAATCATGAAAGAATACGAAGAAGGAGAAAAGCCAGAGAGACGAAAGAGAATTCTCCTGACAGGCTGCCCAAGCAGCGGTGCTCCGATGAAGGTTGTAAAAGCAATTGAAGAAAATGGTGGAAATGTCGTTGTATATGAGAACTGTGGCGGTGCGAAGTCAGTGGATCGCCTGATCGATGAAGATGCAGAAGACATTTATCAGGCAATAGCAGAACGTTATCTGGCAATTGGCTGTTCTGTCATGACTCCAGACACGAATCGTTATGAATTGTTGGAAAGATTGCTTGACGAGTATCAGGTAGAAGGAGTTGTTGAGATGACCCTTCAGGCCTGTCATACATATAACATTGAGGCAAAGAGCATCGAGAAGCGTGTAAAAGAAAAAGGACTTCCTTATATTCATATCGAGACAGACTACTCACAGGCAGATGTAGGACAGCTTGATACACGAATCGCAGCATTCCTTGAGATGATTTAAGGATACTACGAACATAAAAGAGTAGCATTTGCAGACTAAAAAAGGTCCACCGGACCTTTTTGTCGTATGCTTGGCAACAAAAAGCAGGTAACTTAGTGTTATCTGCTTTTGTCATGTCGGAAAGTGTGTTATTATATCAGATATGAGATGGCTCTCGCCTTTGCAGATGGCGAGCAAAAAATTCGAGGCATTTTTGAACAAAAGTTGTTCTATTGTCAGACCGATAAAAGGAGAGATTAGCATGCGAAAAAAAGAACTGGCTCTGGAAGTAATCCGTCGCCTGAAAGAAGAATATCCGGATGCGGATTGTACATTAGATTATGATGAAGCCTGGAAGCTTCTTGTCAGTGTACGTCTGGCAGCCCAGTGTACAGATGCGAGGGTCAATGTAGTCGTAGAAGATCTCTATGCAAAATTTCCAGATGTAAATGCACTTGCAGATGCGCCGGTGGAGGAGATAGAAGAGATCGTAAGACCGTGTGGACTTGGAAAAAGTAAAGCAAGAGACATCAGCGCATGCATGAAGATACTTCGGGATGAATATAATGGAAAAGTCCCAGATGATTTTGACAAATTATTAAAGCTCCCGGGAGTGGGAAGAAAGAGCGCGAATCTGATTATGGGGGATGTGTTCGGCAAGCCGGCAATTGTTACAGATACGCATTGCATCAGATTATGTAATCGAATCGGACTTGTAGACAAGATGAAAGATCCGAAAAAAGTAGAGATGGAATTGTGGAAGATTATACCACCAGAAGAAGGAAACAGCTTTTGCCACAGACTGGTTAACCATGGAAGAGAAGTATGTACAGCCAGAACAAAACCTTATTGCGATAAATGCTGCCTCCAGGACATTTGTAAGAAAGTGGATGTGAAATAATATGGCAAATGTAATAGATGTGTTAGATGAATTACAGAACCGGGCGTTAAAAGAACCAGAACTTAAGGAACGGCTTAAGAACACAAAGAAGGAAAAAGAACCGCTTAGTGCATTTTGCAGAGTCTGTCAGGAGCTGGGATATGAAATTTATGAAATGGATATTATTTGCGCAGGAGAGGAATTCCATGCTGCTATGAAAAGAAGTACGAATGGTGGGGGAGAAAATTCACCAATGCTTGCCGGAGAAGATGATTTTTACGAATTATTTATGGCAAATTTGAAATAAGAAATGGAGAATTGTAGATGATAGGAACTGGAAGGATACATGTATATTACGGAGAAGGAAAAGGAAAAACGACAGCAGCTATGGGATTAGTGCTGCGTGCGGCAGGAAGTGGTCTGGATGTTCTGATGTTCCAGTTTTTAAAAGACAACTCTTCCAGTGAACGTGTTATTTTGGAGCAGATCCCGAATGTGACCTGTCTGCCGGGAAAAGATCGTGTGAAGTTCGTTAGCAAGATGAATGCAGACGAAAAAGCAAGATTAAGGCATTATAACAATAAAGCACTGGATGAGATTATAAAATTTTGCGGTCCATTTGATGTACTGGTACTGGACGAAATATTATGTGCAGTGCAGCTGGGCGTATTAAGTGAAGAAAAGCTGGTAGAGTTTCTGGAGCACAAACCACGTGGTCTGGAAATTGTGCTGACCGGTCATGTTGTCTCAGATAAAGTGCTGGAGCTTGCTGATTATGTAACCGAGATCCGAAAAGTCAAACATCCATATGATCAGGGAATTACAGCAAGAGAAGGAATTGAATATTAAGAAAAACCAGTGGATATCATAGAGGGGAGTCTTCAGCCTCGAATATCATTTATTAAGTTTTCGTGAACAGACCCACAAGTGAAGTGGAGTGTGTTATAATAAACAAGTACGAATTTTTCTCTTCAATATGGAGAGGAGAAGTGAAATATGGAGCGTGTAATAAAGAATTATGAAGATGTCGATAGTTGGAAAACGGTTATGTTCTTATACCAGTCGGCATTAAAAGAAGTCGGAACAAAACTGGAGATATTGAATGATGAATTTCAACATGTTCATCAGTATAATCCGATTGAACATATTAAGACAAGAGTAAAGACAGCAGAGAGTATCGTAAAGAAACTGAAACGTTACGGATATGAGACTTCCATAGAGAATATGGTAAAGTATATCAACGATATTGCAGGTGTGCGGCTCATTTGTTCCTTTACATCAGACATTTATCGTCTTGCAGAGATGATTGGTAATCAGAGCGACTTGAAGGTTCTGTCCATTAAAGATTATATCAAGAACCCGAAAGAAAGTGGATATAAGAGTTATCATATGCTGGTGTCTGTGCCGATTTTCTTGTCTGACAGTGTTGTTGATACAAAAGTTGAGATACAGATTCGGACCATTGCCATGGATTTCTGGGCAAGTCTGGAACATAAGATATATTATAAATTTGAGGGAAATGCACCGGATTACATCAGCCGGGAGTTGCGGGAATGTGCGGAGATGGTATCTTCGTTAGATGACAAGATGTTGTCACTCAACGAGGCAATCCAGACGTGTGTCCTGGAGCAGGAAGAGAAAGAAAATCGTACGAATGAAGAAAGTCTGAGTTAATATACTCAGGCTTTCTTTTGGGAAAGTGCTACTTTCAGGAAATAATTGGAAAATGCTACTTCCAGAAAATGTTTGGGAAATACTACTTCCAGGAAATATTTGGGAAAGGGAAATATATGAAATATCAGAATATCCGAGTAGGACATTTTATCAGCCGTCCGAACCGATTTATTGCAAAAATAGAGATTGAAGGCGCAGAAGAGACAGTTCATGTAAAGAATACCGGACGATGTGCGGAACTGCTGGTACCAGGGGCAGAAGTCTATGTCCAGGACAGCCAGCAGGAAGCCGAAGGCTGGTTGTCAGATAATGAACTTTTACAAGGTGAAATGCAGATGGCGGTTAGTTCAAAATCTACGAATATTGGGAAAAAACGTAAGACGCGCTGGGACTTGATTGCTGTAAGAAAAGGGGATAGGCTGATTAATATGGACTCCCAGATTCCCAATAAAATCGTAAAAGAATGGCTGGAACAGGAAAAATGGAATCACAATCTGCACAACCAGAGTGGTCGAATTCATGGTATCACAAAAATTCAGCCGGAGTACACATATGGAAAATCAAGGATCGATCTCTATGTAGAAGCCCAGAATCGAAAAATTTTGATTGAAGTCAAAGGTGTAACATTAGAAGAAAATGGTGTTGTGCGATTCCCGGATGCCCCAAGCGAGCGCGCGGTAAAGCATGTCCATGAACTAAAAGAAGCATTAAAAGAAGGTTACGAATGCTATGTGTTTTTTGTAATACAAATGTCTGGCGTGCGTTATTTTACGCCGAACATGGACACACATCCGGAATTTAAAGAAGCACTAAAAGAGGCAGCAGAAGCCGGAGTACATGTAGTTGCTTACGATTGTTCGGTCAGAGAAGATGAAATCCGGATACAAGATCCAGTCCCGGTAATATTAGAAAACCCGGAATTGTATGAACTGAGCCAGGTGCTGGTACCATGGTATCAAAAAGCACGAAGAGATCTTCCATGGCGTCATACCACAGACCCATATCGAATCTGGGTTTCAGAAATAATGCTTCAGCAGACACGAGTAGAAGCAGTAAAGCGCTATTATGCAAGGTTCATGGAAGCACTTCCGAATGTAAATGCTCTGGCAAATGTTGAAGAAGACAAGCTCTTAAAATTATGGGAAGGCCTTGGATATTACAACCGTGTCCGGAATATGCAAAAAGCAGCCAGACAGATCATGGTAGATTACAATGGGACATTTCCAAAGACATATGAAGAAATTCAGTCACTCACCGGCATTGGCAATTACACTGCCGGAGCAATCAGTTCATTTTCCTTCGGACTTCCGTATCCAGCGGTAGACGGCAACGTTCTGCGCGTTATAACAAGAATCACTGCAGACGACAGCGACATCATGAAGCAAAGTACAAGAAAACAAATCGAAGAAAAACTTAAAAAAGTTATTCCAAAAGATTGCGCAGGAGATTTTAACCAGGGACTCATTGAACTCGGCGCAATTGTGTGCGTTCCAAATGGAGAACCCAAATGCGAAGAATGTCCGGCAGCACCATTTTGCCAGGCAAGAATACAAGGAAAAATCCAGGAACTTCCAGTAAAAGAAAAAGCAAAAGCAAGACGAATCGAAAAAAAGACAGTACTCATCTTGCGAGATGAAGACAAGATTGCTATTTGCAAACGACCAGCAAAAGGACTTCTGGCAGGACTTTACGAACTCCCGAACATAGAAGAACACTTGAACAAAAAAGAAATAACACAGTATTGCAAAGAGATTGGACTCATGCCGATTCACATAAAAAAATTGCCCGCAGCAAAACACATTTTCAGCCACATCGAATGGCAGATGATCGGATATGATATACGCGTAGACGAATTGGAAAAAACAAACAACAAGAAATATCTTTTCATTCACCCAGAAGAAATTCAAAAAGAGTATCCCATCCCGTCAGCGTTCGAAAAGTATATGAAATTGATATAATTTTAATTGGGGACGGGGTTTTTTCAAAAAAACCCCGTCCCCAATTAAAATTTAACCTGTCCCAATTAAAATTGTCTTAATTGTACAAAAAAATCGTATTCCTTTTTTAAGGAATACGATTTGAGGTTACATATGTTTAAGATCCATGTATGAATCCTGCTTATAATCTTCCGCCGCTTTCGCGCATATTAATATATTCTGCAACGGAACGGTCAAAACTGCTGATGTGGCGATAGAACCACTTTACTACATGTTCTTCTACCTTCTGAACGAATGCATCGGAAGGACCTTCTTCTTCCTGGAGCATCTCATTCAACTCTTGAATCGTCTGTTTGAATTCTTCGTGTTTTGCATGGTGTTTGTCGTAATCCGGATAACAGACTTCTTTCTGAAGTGCTTCTTCATCGCCAAAGTGTGTGTCTGTGTACTTGGCAAGGTAGTCTAACATCTTTATTGCACTTATTTTTCCTTCGCCTGCTTCACAACTGTCGAGGAGTTTGTTGATTCGACCGATTAATTCTTCGTGCTGTGAATCGATTAATTCGTTTCCGGTAATCAGATCATCTGTAAATTCTGCTCTCATATTTATTTTACCCCTTCTTTCGTGTGTATATCAAACAGGAGACATCTCCTGTTTTAACCAAATATTAAATCAATTGCTGTGAAAGTTTTGTCTCTTTCTTTTCCTGCGTTGCATATACAAATGGATAAATCATACATGCCATTGCGAGGGCAGCGATCACATCTGTGATGGAATGCTGTTTCAAAAATACTGTAGAGAAAATAATCAAAATTCCAAGTACATAGGAACTAATCTGAACTCCGCGGTGCTTTTTCAGGGATGTGCTGTGGGCAATTGCTGCCATAGCTCCGATGGAGTTATAAACGTGAATACTCGGCAGCACATTGGTCGGGGTATCCATCGAATATATCATTCGCACCAAATCCGTGAAGATATTTTCCCGTGGAAATGTGACTGGACGCAGGTTCAGTCCATTTGGGAAAATGGTACAGACAATGAGGAAAATGGTCATACCGCTGCACAGAAATGCTGCCAGTCGGTAAAAGTCTCTGCGGTTCGTAAAGAAAAAGTATGCACCGGTTACGGCGAGAAATACGAACCATAATAAGTATGGAATAATAAAGTATTCGACAAATGGGATATAATCATCCAGTGGTGAGTGGATGAGATAGTGGATCGTCTGACGCTTTTCTAGGTAGCAGAACCATGGCATATAAATCAGACCATATAACAGAACCCATGCATGCCGGTACTTCAGAATCAACGATTTCATTTTGGATATCGCTTTCATATGAATCCCCTTTTCAAACGAATAAATCTTAATCAGGTTACGTTCTTTTGTTTCAAACGGATAAATCTTAATCAGGTTACGTTCTTTTGTTTCAAACGGATTATAACATGAAATCATCTGTGCAACAAGGAAGTTCACTATTTGTTAATAATTTTTACCGGATTTTCAAAAATCTGAATATCGTATTCCTGTTTTCCCTCGTGGATAGCGTCTTTTGTGCGAAGTGTCCACACTGCGATGGTTGTTCCGGAGAAAATGCGCAGCAATGTCACCGTGAGTTTGGGCAGGTCAGTTAATTTATAAGCAATAAAGTCCGGGCGCCCAAGAAAATTACACCACAGATTTTCCACAAAGAACCGCAAAAACCAGGATACATCGGATTTCTCCTTTGTCAGTCTGGAAGATAATTGTCCTCTTAGGACTTCCGGAGCATTTTTCCGGAACCAGTACAGACCTTCGGAATTAAAGGATTCAAGAAGAAATGCACCGTGGTAAGAGCGTAGCATTTCGTATGCTTTTTGGCAAATCTGCATGTTTCGTTCCGGAATTTTTAACTCTACAAGGAGTGGAACCTGGTCATTTACGAGTGCAAGCACATCGCGAAACAGTGGGATATGTTCTTTCGTACCAAGAAGCGTACATTTTGTCAGCTCCGCAGCAGTCAGATCCTCCGGACGTTCCGGCCGTCCGCAGACACGTTTCAGGTCATCGTCGTGGAAGACGACCAGCTCACCGTCGCGTGTCAGATGAAGATCCAGCTCAATTCCGTAATTTTTTTGAATTGCGGCGCGAAAAGCTGACATGGAATTTTCCGGAATTCCGTGAGTCTTACTGTGAAGCCCTCTGTGGGCGAACATAATTCCATGAAATGCTTTCATGCGCTTTTGTCTGGACATTTCCGGGAAAATCGCAAAACAATATAATAATATGAAAAGAATCAACAGTATGATGACAACATGCATGAAAAAATGCCTCCTTTATTGTTTCATATCATTAAGAGCGGATGAATCGGATCCGGTCCGGCTCCAATGCAAATGTAGCGGTGTCGGAGCGAAGATCAGCCTCACCATCCGTGTGTACAGGCAGAACCTGCACGCTTTCAATTTTAGCACTTTTGCACTGGTAGGTATAGATTCCTTTAAATTTCGTGTGTTTTCCCTTATATGCGGTCGGCAGCAGACAGAGAATCTTGAATTTGCTTAAGCCAGACACGACAATAATATCCAGCAGATCGTCTTTGGGATCCGCTTTCGGACAGAATTCAAAGCCGCCGCCCTCGTATCTCTGGTTCATAGCTGCAATAAAATATACTTTTGGAAATGTAATCGGCTTTTGATCATCCAGTGTAATCCGCATGGATTTTGGATTGGAAATCAAAAGCAAATGGAGCGCAATGGCAGTATAGGAAAGCTTCCCAAGTTTACATTTATTCAGGAAATGCTTCAGTTTCGAAGACAGATTATTGTGGTAGCACACATCTGCATCAAAACCGATTCCGGAACTGACGGCGTAGCGTCTCTCTATTTGTGGTGTTTTCAAAAGTCCCACATTAATGTACGCGTAGTCTGTGGGATTTAAGATATGTAAGAGGGCTTTCGTCGGATCTTTTGTCAGCTTCATAGACCTGGCAAAATCATTTCCAGAGCCAATCGGGATATAAGCCAGGGTCAGCTTTGTGAGATCACGAATTCCGTCAACAACTTCGCCGATAGTGCCATCTCCGCCAAGAACGACCAGCGTGTCAGCATCGGTGTCACAGATTTGCGCAGCAAGCTTGGTACCGTGTCCCGGACGTCTGGTGAAATAAATCTGATAATCGATATGTCTTTCTTTTAATATAAGTTCTAATTGTTCCCAGATCTTAAGGCCGAGGCCGGATCTGGAATTCGGATTTACGATAAATGCATACATAGTCGTTCCTCCACCTAATCTTTTGTGTTTGAATTCAAGAATGCCTCGGCATTCTTGCTGCGAGGTGCGCGTCATGCAATTGCATGACATACTTCTACTGCGCACCTCTGCAATCCTGCCGGAGGCTATATCAGCTGGGGGATTGACTCCCACCACTGATACCAGCTTGTTTCTCACCCTATAGGACGCCACTGAAAAACTGTTTTTACATACAATATATAGTAGTATAAAACACATAAGTATACTTTATCTTGTGCCATTTTGTGTAAAATAAGGACTTTTTCAGTGGCGTCCCTATAGAGGTGGGAGTCATCTCCCAGCTGATATAATTCTAGTGTATCATTATATTGCCGGAATGTCCTGCTTAATATTTGAAAATCCTTGAATTCAATCATTGTTTCGTGGTGGAATCTCGATGATAGTTGTAGTTCATTTAGACCAGAAAAACAAGAGTATTTTAAAAATATAGATAAAATCTATAAGTTACCTGCTATATAATAATAAGCAATTGGATTTTTTTTGCAACCTGGACTATAATACAAACATAAAGATATTATTGTTGGCATTAAGAAATGCCATTTCCCTTCTAAAATAGAAAGAACCTTTAAGAACGCTCACTTAAAGGTTCTTTTTATGTCTGCAAATAAAGTTCACTGCAACAAAATGCTTATTTCCAATAAAATGTTTGTTCTCAATAAAATATTTGTATTTAATAAATTCATTGCTGACTGTTGATTCCATAATGATAAAAAATGATGCTGCACGAAAAAAATGCTTTTGAAACATTTGTATTTTTCGTACAACATCAGTTGTTAGAAGACTCCATTCATATAAGATTCCAGGGAACGTTTCATATTTCCCTCAAAATCTGCGTTCCCCTCTTTCAGGCACCATTCGAAAACATTTCCAATAACGATCATACGAATATCTGTCGTGATATCCTCAATATCCTGATTCGGGGAAATGATTCCGGCACCGATACATTTCTGCAGATAATTGTGTACAGTCACAATCGGGTACGGACGTTCGGTACGGATCAATGGGTTCAGAGACTGGTTTTTTGGAGTATAATAATTCGCCATAAATTCAACGCCGAGTTCCTGGCAATAATGCACATAATTCAGGTAGACATATACAATGGCAGATTTAACTTCATCAGCACTCTTTGGTATATCAAGAAGATCTGGGTTAATATTCGGCTGCTCTTCAATATAGTAGGAAAGCAGATCATCTTTAGTCTTAAAATGATGATAAAAACTTCCGTTAGAAACGCCGGCTTCTTCACAGATATTTTTGATAGAGAGCGCTTCATATCCGTGCTTCTGCAAAATGTGTTTTGCAGCCCGGAAAATCTTAGCTTTCGTCTCTTTTGACTTCACTTGCTGCTTCGATAATATTTCACTCATTTTCTTAAAAATCCCTTCGGTTTAATTCTATGCGTAGTATAACATAGAAGAAGAAAATTATCAAGAAAACAGAGCAGACTCTGTTTATACACTTTTTATAGGAACTTTTTATCTCAGTCGAGAAGACTCCAACCTCTTCAGGTGGTGAGTAATAGCAAATTTGTCTCAGTGGGAGTCCAATCTCCGACTGAGATAAACGCTCCGCGAGGATGCGCAGTGATTCTGATAGGAATATGTCAGCTTCTCTGACCAGAATCACGCGCCAAGTCTCACGGACGTTCGACTTGAAATAAACTGCTTCTACAAAGCTTTTCTAAAAAAATGCGAAAATGTTTTTCAGCCAATATTTCAGCAAAATGTGAAAATATGTTTCAGCAAATATTTCAGCAAAATGTGAATACAGAATAGGAAGATGCGTTAAGGATTGCGCCAAGGATTTTTGAAAATGTTGTAAATAAAAAGTAGTTCGAGTATAATAATGCAATATGATGCTGCTTTTTGATACAGGCATCACGATAATGGAGAAAGGATACTATATATGGATATTAATCAGAAGATAACAGAAGAACTCGGTGTGAAACTCTGGCAGGTCGAGGCAGCGGTGAAGCTGATCGACGAGGGAAACACAATTCCATTTATTGCCAGATATCGAAAAGAAGCAACCGGAACGCTGGATGATGAACAGCTCCGTAAATTATATGAAAGACTCGTTTACCTGCGCAATCTGGAAGAAAAGAAAGAACAGGTATTAGCGTCCATCGAAGAGCAGGGAAAACTTACTGAAGAACTGAAAAAGCAGATTCTGGAAGCACAGACTCAGGTTGTTGTAGAAGACCTGTATCGTCCGTATCGGCCAAAGAGACGGACTCGCGCGACCATCGCAAAAGAAAAAGGACTGGAGCCTTTGTCCACACTGATCATGCTGCAGAAGACAAAAGAGTCTTTAGAGGAAGTTGCAAAGCAATATATAAATGAAGAAAAAGGCGTGGCAAATGTACAGGAAGCGTTGGAAGGTGCCAGAGATATTATCGCTGAGAATATTTCCGATGAGGCGGATTATAGAAGCTGGATCCGGAAGCAGACGATGCAGAAAGGACATATCATTTCCAGTGCAAAAGACGAGAAGGCAGAGTCTGTTTATGAGAATTATTATGAATTCGATGAGCCGGTGAACCGTCTGGCTGGATATCGCACGCTGGCACTAAACCGTGGCGAGAAAGAAAAATTCCTGACCGTGAAAATCGAGGCACCGCAGGAGGACATTCTCCGGTATCTGGAAAAGAAAATTATCCATGGTGAAAACCTGAGTACAACACAGATTCTCAAAGAAGCAATCGAAGACAGCTACAAGCGACTCATTGCTCCGGCGATCGAGCGCGAAATCCGAGGTGAATTGACCGAAAAAGCAGAAGATGGAGCCATCGAAGTATTTGGCAAGAATTTAGAACAGCTTCTCATGCAGCCTCCAATCGTGGGACACACAGTTCTTGGCTGGGATCCGGCATTCCGTACCGGCTGCAAACTGGCTGTCGTAGACCCAACCGGAAAAGTTGTAGACACTACCGTCATTTACCCTACAGCACCGACGACACCAAAGAAAATCCAGGCTGCAAAAGACACGTTAAAAAAACTCATTGCAAAATATAATATCAGCCTCATTTCCGTTGGAAACGGAACAGCTTCACGCGAGTCCGAGATGATCATTGTAGACCTTCTGAAAGAAATTCCACAGAAAGTACAGTACATCATCGTAAATGAGGCGGGAGCTTCCGTATATTCTGCAAGTAAACTTGCAACCGAAGAATTCCCGAACTTTGATGTTGGACAGAGAAGCGCAGCGTCCATCGCAAGAAGACTGCAGGACCCACTGGCAGAACTAGTAAAAATCGATCCGAAATCCATCGGAGTCGGTCAGTACCAGCACGACATGAACCAGAAAAAGTTAAATGATACATTGTCCGGAGTCGTAGAGTCTTGTGTAAACCGCGTAGGCGTAGACCTGAACACAGCTTCCGCACCACTGCTTTCCTACATATCCGGCATTACCTCAGCCATAGCGAAAAATATTGTGGCATACCGGGAAGAACAAGGAAGATTCGAGACAAGAAAGCAACTCCTAAAAGTAGCAAAATTAGGACCAAAAGCATTTGAACAATGCGCCGGATTCTTACGCATTCAAAATGGAAAAAATCCACTGGACACAACAAGCGTACATCCAGAAAGCTACGAGGCAGCAGAAAAACTCCTGAAAAAACAAGGATTTACCACCGAAGATATCTGCGCCGGTAAACTGGCAGGCTTATCACTCACCATCAAAGACTACAAAAAACTTGCAGAAGAACTGGAAATCGGAGAAATCACACTGCGCGACATCGTAAAAGAACTGGAAAAACCAGGACGCGACCCACGAGACGAGATGCCAAAACCAATCCTCCGCACAGACGTCCTGGAAATGAAAGATTTAAAAGAAGGCATGATCTTAAAAGGAACCGTCCGAAACGTAATCGACTTTGGAGCATTTGTAGACATCGGAGTCCACCAGGACGGACTTGTACACATATCCCAGATGACAAACAAAAAATTCATCAAACATCCACTAGAAGTCGTCAGCGTAGGAGACATCGTAGACGTCAAAGTCATGAGCGTAGACTTAAAGAAAAAAAGAATACAACTCACCATGAAAGATGTGTAAGTATTTAAAACAATTTTAATTGGGGACGGGGTTTTTTCAAAAAACCCCCGTCCCCAATTAAACTTCAACCTGTCCCTTTTTCATTTCTCTTAAATTGCATCATTTTCATCTACAATTTCCCAGCTGATATAGCCTCCGGCAGCAAGAATGCCGAGGCATTTTTGAATTATTGATAAAAGTTCTCAATAGGCGCACCGTTTTTTCAGGCCTTTCCATTTCTGCATTTTGATTCTGTGTTAAAATGTAGTTGCATTAAACTAACTACAGGGAGTGAGGAAACAATATATGTTTATTGAGATCAATAATCTGAAAAAGAGTTTTGGCAGTGATTCGAACCGTGTGGAGGTGCTGCGGGGTGTGGATTTTTCTATAGAGAAGGGTGACATTTGTGTATTACTTGGACCGTCTGGTTCGGGAAAGTCTACACTGTTAAATATTATCGGTGGAATTGATGATGCGGATGCGGGATACATTTCCATCGGAGGTGAGCGCATGGCCGATATGAATGAGAAAAAACTGACGGCATATCGGAGAAAGCATCTGGGCTATGTGTTTCAGATGTACAATCTGATTCCGAATCTGACTGTCCGGGAAAATATTGAGGTTGGGGCTTATCTAAGTGACAGACCGCTGGATGTTGATGAATTGTTACAGACGCTGGGACTTTATGAACACAGGAAAAAGTTACCGAACCAGTTGTCGGGCGGGCAGCAGCAGAGAACGGCAATCGGAAGGGCAATTGTCAAAAATCCGGATATTTTGCTCTGCGATGAGCCGACAGGAGCTTTGGATTATAACACGTCCAAGGATATTCTGGAGCTGATCGAGCGTGTCAACCAGAAGTACGGTAACACGGTCATTATGGTCACACACAATGACGCAATCAAAGACATGGCGGATATCGTGATTCGTCTCCGTGACGGTGCGGTGAGAAAAAGTTACCGCAATGAGAAGAAGATCCCGGCGAGAGAGCTGGAGTGGTAAGGAGGACGCGTGATGAGAAGCCCGTTAAATAAACGTCTGTTCCGGGAGCTTCGTGGAGAATTTGGAAAATATCTGGTCATTTTTATCTTGATGACGCTGACGATCGGAATGGTATCAGGATTTCTGGTGGCCGATGGAAGTATGATTCAGGCGTACGAGGAAAGCTTTGAGAAATATAACATTGAAAATGGACATTTCCGGACAGAAAAGAAAATGAACAATGCTCAGATTCAGGATATCGAACATCTGGGCATCAAATTGTACGAGAATTATTATGTAGAGGAAGCTTTAACAAATGGAAGTACAATGCGCATTTTCAAGAATCGTGATGAGGTCAATAAGGTGTGCCTGATGAAGGGGAAAATGCCTGAAAAACCGGGAGAAATCGGTATTGACCGTATGTATGCAGACAATAATGATCTGAGCGTGGGTGATGAGATTGAAAGTGGCGGACATACATGGAAGATTACCGGTCTTGTGGCGCTTTCAGATTACAGCGCCTTGTTTTCCAATAATAATGATTCCATGTTTGACTCGGTAAAATTTGGCGTGTCGGTAGTGTGTCCAGAGGAGTTCGACAGCTACAAGGCCGATCAGTTGAATTACAGCTACGCATGGAAATACAATACTGAGCCCAAAAATGAAAAGGCAGAAAAAGACATTTCGGAAGATCTGATGGAAGATGTGGCAAAAGAAGTGACACTGGAAGAATTTGTCCCAAGATACACGAACCAGGCAATCATTTTCACTGGGGATGATATGGGCGGTGACCGTTCGATGATGATCGTGCTTCTTTATATCATCATTGTGATCATGGCATTTGTCTTTGCAGTCACTACCAGCAACACGATCCGAAAAGAGGCAAATGTAATCGGCACCTTGCGGGCATCCGGCTATACAAGAGGTGAACTGATCCGGCATTACATGGCAGCCCCGGTATTTGTCACATTTATTGGAGCGATTATTGGAAATATTATCGGCTATACGGTAGGAAAAGATTATTGCGCGGGACTTTACTATGGAAGCTACAGCCTGCCGACCTACGTGACCATCTGGAACGCGGAAGCATTTCTTCTGACAACGGTAGTGCCGATCCTCATTATGCTTGTGGTGAATTCTGTGCTGCTGTGGTACAAATTAAAACTATCACCATTGAAGTTCCTGAGAAGGGACTTAAGCAGACGTAAACAGAAACATGCATTGCCGTTGAGTGAGCATCTTGGCTTTTTCCACAGATTCCGGATACGTGTGATCCTTCAGAATATGAGTAACTACGCAGTATTGTTTGTGGGAATTATTTTTGCAAATATGTTGTTGATGTTCGGACTGATGCTTCCATCTGTGCTGGACCATTATCAAGTGGAAATGGAAAATGGCATGCTCAGCAAATATCAGTACATGCTGCAGATGCCGGCGAGCATGGCAGGTGGAGACAGTAAGCTTGAGCAGATGGTGTTCATGATGATGTTCAGTCAGGCAGTAGAGACAGAAAATCCGGATGCAGAAAAATTCAGCACCTATTCACTGAGCACCCTTCCTGGAAAATATAAGAGTGAGGAAATTATCCTCTACGGTGTGGAAAACAATAGCAAATATATCAACATTAAGTGGAAAACATCAGATTCCGCATCTGATACAGATGTGAAAAATGTGGAGAATATCCCTGAGGTATACCTCTCCTCTGGTTATGCAGAAAAATTTAGTCTGAAAAAAGGTGACACAATTGCTTTAAAGGAAAAGTATGAAAATAAAAAATACAAGTTTAAAGTTGCAGGTGTATATGATTACGTAGGTTCACTCTCCATATTTATGCCAATACAGGAACTCAACAAAACATTTGACATGGACAAAGACAGCTTCAGCGGATATTTCTCTGATTCTGAAATTACGGATATTGATGAAAAATATATCGGTTCCACCATTGATGTTGAGGATCTGACCAAGATTTCCAGACAGCTCGACGTGTCCATGGGAAATATGATGAATCTGATGGACGGATTTTCCGTGATCATTTTCCTCGTATTGATTTATCTCCTGTCCAAGATCATCATCGAGAAAAATGCGCAGTCTATTTCCATGGCAAAAATCCTGGGATATACAAACGGCGAAATCAGCCGGCTGTACATTATGTCCACGTCTATCGTGGTCGTGCTGTTCATCTTGATCAGCCTGCCATTGGAGCTGGAAATCATGCAGATCCTGTTCCGGGAAATGATGCTGACAAGCATTACCGGCTGGATCACATTTTACATAGATCCGAAGATTTTCGTGGAAATGTTTGTGATCGGCGTGGCGGCATATGCCGTTGTGGCAGCAATTGAATATCGAAGAATCCGAAAAGTTCCAATGGATGAAGCGTTGAAAAATGTGGAATAGTGATCCAATGGATGAAGCATTGAAAAATGTAGAATAGTGATCCAATGGGTGAAGCATTGAAAAATGTAGAATAGTGATTCGTAGAAATCTTGAAACAGTATGCTGGAAAAATGAATAAGGAATGTTAGAAAGATGAGAATCAGAAGGAGGAGAATATGAAACGACCAGTTGTAATGATATTATTAGCAGGTGCGCTGACGTTGTCTATGATAGCGCCGTCAGCACTTCCGGCAGCAGGCAATATAAGTGTCGCACAGGCGGCAGAAAAATCTGGAGATACCGCGCCGGCAGAGACATCCAATGACGCAGCAGTAAAGGCATCCAATGACGTGACAGCAGAGACATCCAGTGACGTGACAGCAGAGACATCCAGTGACGAGGATGCAGGTGAATGGAAAGATAAGACGGAAACAGTTTATGTCGATGCAAATGCAGACGGTTCAGTTAAGAAGATTACGGTCAAAGACTGGCTGCGCCGGAATGCTGACGGTGAGATCATCGATTTTTCCAATTTGAAAGACATTAAAAACACGGAAGGAGACGAAGAATATACGCAAAATGCAGACGGAACTATCACATGGGAGAACAAAGGGGAAGACATTTCCTATGAAGGTACTTCCAATCAGCAGCTTCCGGTGACTACAAAAGTAACCTATTATCTGGACGGCAAGGAAATCAAGCCGGAAGATCTGGCAGGAAAAAGCGGCAAGGTGAAAATTCGGTTTGACTATACGAATAATGAGAGCCGGACGGTGAATATCGATGGTAAAGACGTAGGAGTAAAAGTTCCATTTCTTGCAGCGTCCATGCTCATGCTTCCTGGGGATAAGTTTAAAAATGTGAAAGTTTCCGGTGGAAAAGTCATGGCAGACCAGGATTAGAGCATTGTGATCGGAACCGCATTTCCAGGACTTGCAGACAGTTTGGAGTTGAAAGATTACGAGGCAACAAAAGATATTGACCTGAAAGACTATGTGGAAATAACCGCGGATGTGGAAAACTTTGAACTGGATTTCACAGCGACTGCAATTTCCACATGTGGGCTTAGCGATATGAAGGACGGTGACCTTGACGATGTCAATGACATGATTGATGGCGTAAAAGAAATGACCGATGCTTCCGATGAACTGGTGGACGCCATGGGACAATTGAGCACCGGAGCCGGAACACTGCAGGATTATTTAAGTCAGTATACAAGCGGCGTTTCACAGGTGGATGCGAGAGCACAGGCACTGGCGGAAGGTTTGAGTGAACTGGATGAACAAGTAACTACACTCATGGGCAGCTTAAGCGCAGCAGGCAGTGATGATACGACTGCGCAGGCAGTTACACAGATTCAGAAAGATCTTGGAATATTACAGCAGGAGCTTGGAAGCGTCACAACACTGGCGGAGTATGTAAATACAATCAGTGAGAATGTAACCACTGCCAAGAGCGAACTGGATAAAATCAACGTTACAGATTTGGAGACAGAAGCGTCGAATCAGGCGAAAGAAAAAGCAAAAAATGCAGTAAATACAGCAATTTCCGAAACGGAAGCATCTACAAAGAAGGCTGTCATGGATCGTTTAAAAGAAACAGAAAGTTATAAATCGCTGACATCGGGACAACAAGAAGAATTGGAAAAGGCAGTAAATACAGCCAGTGGTACATCAAGTTCAGCTGAAAAAGAATGTGACAGCATGAATATTTCCCTTACGAATGCGTCTGGCGCTAAGACAGCGATAGACCGGGCGGTAAATGCGCTGGCAGAAGTAAGGGCCATGCAGGTGGATACGACTACAGCCCAGAAGGCTCTTGCGGATTTAGTGACTCAGTTTACGGCTTTATCTAACAGCCTTTCTGACATGCCGGATATGGCCGAAATCGGCGGCAAACTCCAGTCAGCCATCAGCCAGCTTGCCCAGGGGACGGCTACACTCAGCACCGGAACAAGCCAGTTAAGCTCCGTTGGTACACAGCTTAACACGGGCGCAGGAACACTCGCCCAGGGCGCCAGCCTTCTGGAAGCCGGAATGAAGACATTCGACGAAGAAGGAATTGAAAAACTGGGAGACCTTGCAGGAGATGACCTCGCAAATGTTCTGGATCATTTCAAGGCAGTAAAAGAGGCAGAAAAGACATACACCAACTATGGCGGGATCAGAGAAGGCGCAAGCGGAAGCGTCAAGTTCATCGTAGAAACAGCAGAAATTAAATAACGGATGGGAGATGTTCTTCCAACATTGATTCAATTGAGGGGCGTGTGAAAAAAACGAGAGTTTTTTCATGCGTCCTTTCTTTTTTGGGGGACTATTCTTTTTTTACAGCCCCTCGATTTTTAGAAATGATTTTTAAAAATTGTATCAGAAAAAACAATTATCGGCAAAATATACCATGATTTTTCCATGATTTCCAAGCGAGAAAAGTGGATATATTTTGCCGATAATGCTATGATAATTCAGTTACAATGATTAAAATTGGAGGATTGATTGTGAGTAAAGGAAGTGAATTTCTGCCGGAGGTACTTGGTCTGATAGAAAAACGTCTGGGAGAGATTGATGAAAATATACAGGCGGTACGCCAGGACATTAACAGTATGAATGAATATTACTGGGACAATTACACGGAAATGGACCAGTATGGATATGAGGATTACGACAACCAGCAGGCGCTGAAAATGCAGGTGAATGCCAATCAGGAGAACTGGAAAATGCGCCGGCGTCTGAAACGTATGCTGGATGCACCATTTTTCGGAAGTGTAGAATTCGTCTATGACGGAGAAGACGAGCCGGAAGATTTTTACATCGGAATCGGAAATTTTGCAAGAGAGCGTGGCGCATTGCCACTCATTTACGACTGGAGAGCCCCGGTGAGCAGCCTGTTTTATGACTACGACAAAGGCGAGGCGTCCTACGAAGCGCCGGGTGGGCGCATGGACGGAGAGATTCTGTCCAAATGGCAGTACAAAATCCGTGGCGGCAAGATGATCTATGAATTTGAGAGTGATGTGAAGATTGACGATGACATTTTAAAGCAGGAACTTGGCGCCAACAGCGACACGAAACTGAAAAATATTGTGCGTACAATCCAGAAGGAACAAAATGCAATTATCCGCAACACGAAGGACAAGATTCTGGCTATTCAAGGAGTGGCAGGCAGTGGCAAGACGTCCGTTGCGCTACATCGGATCGCCTATCTTTTGTATCATGACAGAGAGCATCTGAATTCATCAAATATCCTGATCCTCTCGCCAGGCGGCGTGTTTGCCGACTACATTTCCCATATTCTTCCTGAACTTGGCGAGGAAAATATACAGGAAATGAGTTTTGATCTGTTTGCATATCATGAACTCAGAAGAAATACTGCAACGCAGGGAAATGTGATATATGGAAATGCTGGCAATCAGGAAAATGCGATATATGGAAATGCTGTGAATCAGGAAAATGCGATATATAGAAATAAAAATAGAGATCAAGGCGGAAATCAAGGGAAAAATCCAAGTGGAAATTCAAAAAGTAGTTCAGCCGGGACTGGTTGGAATAGCAAAATGATAGCCGCCGACTGTGAAGACAAGTATCATCAAATCGAGCGTGAAATCGCAGGAGTGGATGATGCAGATCAAAAACGTTACGAATGGAAGCAGTCCGTGGAATACGTTCAGGCAATCGAAGGCTTCCTAATCGAGCTGGAAGACCGGCTGGTAGATTTTGAAGATGTAGAATTCAAGGGCATTCGCAAAAGTGCCAGCGAAATCATGGAATTTTTTTATGAAAAATATACCGGTACACCACTTTTAGATAGAATGGGCGCGGTCATGGATTATTTTATCGACGAAGTCGAAACCTTACGCGGACGCAGCCTAAACGACGAAGAACAAGAAATCATTTGCAGAAAATTCATGAATATGTACGTAACCAGAGACATTTGTCAAATATACAACTGGTTCCTGGAAGACTACGGATTCCCGGCACTTCCGGACATGCCGCCAGAGCGCCGTGTACTGGAATACGAAGACGTTTACCCGATTCTCTATCTAAAATACAGCCTGACGGCAGCCGGCCAGCGCAAGAACATCCGCCATCTCGTCATTGATGAGATGCAGGATTACTCCTATTTACAGTACGTACTTCTCGCGAAAATGTTTTCATGCAACATGACAATACTGGGCGACAAGGCACAGACCATCGCCGGAAAACAACAAGACGTTCTCACATTTTTACCAAAAATATTTGGGAAAAATGTCAAACGTATCGTCATGAACAAAAGTTACCGCAACACAAGCGAAATCGCAGAATACGCCAAATCCGTCGGCGGATCCAAAGACATCCAGTATGTAGCAAGACACGGAAAAGCAGTCGAAAGACATACCATAAAAACACTGGAAAAAACATGTAAAGAAATCAGCGGAAAATTGAAATTAAGAGAAGAAGAATACGAAACAGCAGCAATCCTCACCATGACAGAAAAAGAAGCAGAACATATTTACGAAATCATGCGCAAACTAGGCGCAGAATCACATTACATCAACCGCGACAGCGCACAATTCAAAAAAGGCCTGACAGTAACCACCTACTATCTGGCAAAAGGCTTAGAATTCGACCAGGTATTTATTGTAGGCGGCGACCGTAACAACAAAATGTACCAAGGATATCAATACATCTGCGCAACAAGAGCATTACACGAATTGTATGTGTATGATGCATAATTTTAATTGGGGACGGGGTTTTTTCAAAAACAATGTCATTAAGTTAAGGATAAAATTGTAATTATTGAGGCTTTGACACTT
>OLQI01000889.1_pt1 | contig 23326 bp, 26 predicted proteins | sample 1672171 | NCBI WGS metagenome assembly OLQI01 (sample SAMEA3136655, study PRJEB25190) | human gut metagenome
CTGGAGTGGTTCCACTAGCCTTAGCGGCTTGGTTAAAGACTTTGATTGCGGCTTCACTGGTCTCCGTTGGTGAGATTAACCATGCTGCTGGCCTTTGTCCATATAGATCTAAGATGGCGTGTAGACGGACTTTATTAGCGGCCCCGTAAGTCAGTTCTGTTGTATCTGTTACCCAAACCTGATTCGGCTTTTCTTGCTTAAATTGCCGATTTAGTAGGTTTTCATCTTGATAGGTTTGTTTTGCTCCCTGGCGGTCCTTTTTTGGCTGCCGGTAATCCGCCCGAATTCCATTAATTTTCATAATCCTGCTAACCCGCTTAATTCCCACTCTGTTGCCCCGAAAAGCCGAATGAGCGTAAATGGGCGCTGTTAAAGGCTTTTGAATTTCGATAAGCCCAATTATATCACAAAAAACAGCTTTGGAAGCAGCATAAAAGTTGCATGGTGCAAATTGGAGAAAACTTCATATCAACAGCAAGTGTAGACCTCTCAATGTCCGGGCGGTCTATTTATTTTGTAGTTGATTGTGCATTGCTTCCTGCAACCTTTGAAGTGATACTCACTCCCTCTTTTAATAACAAGATATACCAATTTTCCAATTCTAGAATGGAGGAATTACATTGATGAAAGCAGTTCGGCGAACCTCCGTATTCGCCGCTTTAATTGCGATCTTCGTCCAGCTCTTTATCCCGGCCTCAATGGCGATTGCTGCCAGTATGACCAACACCAAGGTCGCTGACTGGCGCAACACTTGGCACTTGCACCTGTTCAATGGCTTACATTGGACGGACACAGGTATGTGGATGAAAAAGCTGGACGGCAAAGTTGCCTTCTGTGTGGAGCACGGGGTCGATCTCGATATGAGCGGCTCTGGCTACAACCCCAGCACCTACTCCGACGCTAAGAAGGATCAACTAGCCAAGATTGCTTACTACGGCTACTACCAAAACCCAACCAACCGCAACTACGCCGTAACCCAGATGGTTATTTGGGAAATGCTCGGCGATTCGTTGCTCACCACACCAAACAAGACCTATCAGTCTGAAAAGAAAGCGATTCTCGATAAGGTCGCCGCGCATGATCGCAAGCCATCTTTCAACGGCAAGCAAATCACGCTAGCGGTTGGCGATTCAATCACCTTGACTGATACCAACGGGCGGCTCGCGGCTTTCGCCCAGCAAACAGCGAACACCGCGAACCTCAAGATTACGAAGTCTGGCAATAAGCTCACGCTGACGGCCACTGCCCAGTCGAAGGAATCTGGTAAGGTGGCTTATGCGATTGCCAAAGCTGCTGACGTTGGTACCTCTTTCGTTTATACAAAGGGTTCCCAACAAAAGCTGGTCAATTTCAAGCTTTCCAGCAACGGCGAATTCAGCCTACCGATCAAGGTCAACCTGAACGGGAACCTGAAAGCCAAGAAGGTTGACGCCGATACCAACAAGGCGCTGCCGGGTGCTAAACTCAAGTTTGAATACGATGGCACCACCAAGGAAGTCACGACTGGCACTGACGGCTATGCTGCCCTGAACGGGATCAAAGCTGGTACCAAGATCAAGATCAGCGAAGTCACTGCTCCGAACGGCTACGTCAATAAGGGTGAACTCAAAGAAGTCACCATCGAACCCGGCAAGACCGTTGAAGTTATTCTTGGCAACAAGGAGCAACTCGGTAATGTGACCCTCGCCAAGATCGGCAAAGAGTTCGGTAGCGATATGTTCAATGCTTACTACTTCCTGAATGGTGCGGTTTATGGAATCTACACCAACTCCGGTACAAGGGTTGGCGCGATCACCACAGATGGCAATGGCAAAGGAACCTTGCAGAATCTCAAGCTCGGTAGCTACTACGCGCTGGAAGAAAAAGCCCCTGCTGGCTACGTTCTGAATACGGCTAAGCTGCCATTTGAATTGAAATATGCTGGTCAAACTGTCGCGGCCACTACTGCTCACGTCGATACGACCGATCAAGAGCAACGCGGCACTGCCACCATTATCAAGGAAGACACCGTTACGGGTAAGCAGCCACAAGGTGCTGCCATCCTTAACAGGGCTGTCTACGAACTCCACCGTGCAGCCGATGACAAGCTCGTGAAGTCGGTGACGATCGCCAACAACACCGCGTCTGTTTCCGGCTTGAAACTGGACGACTACTACTGGCAAGAAGTGAAGGCCCCAACCGGTTACGTTCTTGATCCGCAAAAGCACGCCTTCAAGCTGGCATACGCTGGTCAGAACGTCACGACTGCAACTGCTACCACGACGGTCAAGGAACAAGTCATCACTGGTGATCTTGACTTGCTCAAGTACGGGAACTACGACTGGACAACCCAGGGCAAAGGCACTAAGCCGGTCATGCTAAAGGATACCCAGTTCACTGTCACTAGCAAAACCACTGGTAAGGTTGTTCGCACCAGTTCGACTGACGCGCAAGGCTACGTGAAGTTCACAGATCTACCTTACGACACTTACACCGTGGCTGAAACCAAGACCCCAACAGGCTACAACGGGATCAAGCCGTTCACAGTTGTTGTTGACGGCACCCAGAAGTCCCAACATTACAGCATTGAAAACAAGGTTATCGAAGAAAAGCTGCGGGTAGTCAAGGTTGATACCGAAACTGGGAAGACCGTGCTACGCGCTGGCGCAATCTTCCGTGTTAAGAACCTGCAAACCAACAAGTACGAAGTCCAGCCAACTGCCGACAAAACGGGTACGACTGATAAGTTTGTGACCGATAACTCTGGCGAGCTGATCACCGCCGAAGCGCTTGGCTACGGCAAGTACCAGCTCGAAGAAGTCCAAGCCCCAGAAGGCTATGTACTGGCTAAGGAACCAGCCAAGTTCACCATCGACGGCAGCCATAAGGACGGCATCGTGGTCATCAAGTTTGCTGACCTCTCCCAAAAGGGTGTCGCTACCTTGACCAAGACCGGGGCTACCCCAGTCGCCGTCGAAAAAGTTGAAACTGAATATGGCGATCAGTATAAGTACCGCTACGACTACACTGCCCTCGCTGGTGCGAAGTTCGAGTTCAAGGCAGCCGAAGACATTACGACCGCTGACGGCACCATTCGCGCACACAAGGGTGACGTGGTTGCTACCGGCACCACTGACGCTCAAGGCCAGATTCAAACTCCAGAACTCTACCTCGGCAAGTACACGGCAACTGAAATCTCTGCACCAAACGGGTTCATCATGAACACCGATCCGATTGCTTTTGAACTCAAGTATGCCGGGCAAGAAGTGACGGTAACCTCCACCTCACTTGAAGCCAAGAACGACTTCCAACAGCTCGACATTACGCTCAACAAGCAAGAAGAAAGCATCACTGGCTGGAAGGACAACCTCCCAGTTATCAAGAACGTCGCTGCCAACGGTCAGGTCTTTGGCTTGTTCACTCAAGGCGAAACCACAATCGGAGATACTGTGATTCCTTCTGAATCACTCGTCGCCACCACGACGGTCAAAGACGGTAAGGCTGAATTTGGCGCGATCCAGTTGCCAGAAGGCTACTACTACGTCAAGGAACTTGATGCCGGTGAGAAGCACGACTTGAACACGACTATGTACGGCTTCCATTTCCACACCACCGACAACGAGAAGATCAAACACATCGATCTCAATGACGGCAAGGTGATCGACAACAAGCTCCACGAAAATGAACTGTCATTCAAGAAAATCAATGAAGTTGCTACGCTGGTTTCGGGTAAGGGCTACTCCTACGCGATGACCGGCAACGCTACTGGCGCGACCTTTGAACTACTTGACGCTGACAAGAAGGTCATTCAGACCATCACCGTCGGCAAGGATTCCACTAGATCTATCAAGCACCTACCAGTCGGCACCTTCTATCTCCGTGAATCCAAGCCTTCTGCCACCAACCTTGTCTTATCGAAGGAAACTCTCAAGCTCGTATCTACCAAGGACGGTGTGACGGTCTTTGATAGCAAGGACAAGCAGATTGGCGAGACCAAGGCTGACACTAAGGAAAACACGATTGCCTTTGAACTGACCAACGACTTGATCAAGGGCACGGGCGAACTGACCAAGACCGACGTTTCTACTGGTAAGCGGCTACCAAACACCGGTATCCGCATTCTGGACGAAAACGGCAAGACGGTCGTATCTGGTCGCACCAACAAGAACGGGATCTTCTCCTTTGGCAACCTGCCTGCTGGCAAGTACAGCTTCCAAGAATACGATGCACCCAAGGGCTACGAAATTAGTGAAACCCTCGTGCCATTCGAGATCACTAAGGATGGCGAAATCGTGAAGGCCGTCATGACCGACAAGCAGACACCTAAGCCTGGCCTCCCACAAACCGGTAACGCGACGTCCGGCTGGCTCATCGTCATCGGTGTAGTGCTGCTGCTCGGCGTCCTCGCTGCAATGGTTGTGATCGGTGGTACCAAGAAGAAAGATGGCAAGTAACATGCGTATTTCTTCTATCAATATGTACCCTGATCCCGGTGGCGACGTACTGCTCCAAGGCGACATCGTACTGGATCATGTACTCATCTTAAAAAACGTGAAGCTCATCGAAGGTCAGCATCGCTGGTATATCCAGTTCCCACGATACGCTGATGGTCGCACGGTTCACCCAATCTCCAAATCATTTTACGACTACCTACTTCAACAACTAACCGAATACTATCACCAAGCCACAGCCGAGTAGCCCACCTACCCGGCTTTTTGAATACGAAAGGAAGGCTACAACATGGAACTCAAATTTGTTGCACCAAATATTGAAAAGACGTTCGGCCACCTGTACTTCGGTTCGCTCAAGCGCGAACTGTCCGAAGGTGATCGCGACAATCGCAAGGTTGTCTCCCGCACTTATGAGTTGTTCTCCGACTTGCAGCGCACCGACAACATCGAGATCACCATTCCAGCGAAGAAAGGTGACAAGGCCGAAAGCATTGAAGTTGACGCACCAGTCACCATCATCAAACCACGCATTGCGACCGTTGGCTACCGGATCGGTGAACAAGCCTTTGTGCGTTACATCTGCAATGCCGACGATATTGTCCCAGTCAAATAAAAGAAAAGAAAAGAGGAATCCACATGCGATTAGCAGAAGGCATCGTTATCGACTTAGAAGAAACCTTTGGCGTCTTGAAATTCTCCGGCCAGCGCCGCGAACGCTTCGTGCAAGACGAAGACGGCAACCGTACTGACGACGTGAAGGAACGCACCTATGACTTGAAGTCCATGAAACAAGGAATGATGATCCAAGTTTCAATTCCGGCAGAGGCTGGTATCAAGGACTTCAAGTACAACCAAATCGTCACCCTAGTTGATCCCGTGATTGATACTGTGGCAAACGCGAACTTCAACCGAGTTGAAACCTCATGGTACATGAAAGCCAAGGATCTCGTGATTGCCACCGCACCGGTCAAGCCGCAGGAGAAGCCAAACACCAATGACAAAAAATAGCTCACTGCCCCACTCCTCACGCGCACCGCCTGCTGCGGCGGTTGCTTACCACTAACGAAAGGAGTTGATCACAGATGATGACTTCCACATTGACCGTAGTTGGTCGTGAAGTATTCATCGATGACTATAACGAAGAAATCGATAACGACTACCTCCTTGACCCAGACGAGATCTTGCAAGACATGGTGGAACTCATGGAGGAAAGCCCTGAATCCTACCAACACCTGCATATCGACAGCGAACAGACTAACGACGGCATGAATAAGCTGTTCTCGTTCACATCTTACGAAGGCGAAGATGGCTTACGGCTCTCCTATCTGGGTGTCAGCGATGAATAGAAAGGACTGATGACATGGCACAAGCACTAAGCATTGACGGCTTTTTGGAGGACTATCCCGAACTAGTTGACCCTGACTTTCACGATCCTAGCCCAGACGCTTTGATCGACATGGTACTGATAGCAGCCGAACAGGCAACTGCTGGCGAATCGTTTTCCATCTGGGTAGACGGCGAATGTACCCGCGATCATGAATCCAAAGAGTTCAGCTTTAACATCGACACCGAAGATCGACAACCATCTATCAAATACATTGGCGTCAAGTAACGCCCAAAGGAGAATTTCTATGAATGACCAAGTAACTCTGATCGGCTTGACCGACTTTCTCGACTTTTACGACCACACCGCCAACTTTGGGGCCGGTGCGCCAACACCCGCTGACGTGATTTACGAACTGATCAACTCTGCAAAACAAGCAGCGGAGCAAGGCATGAACGCCTGTGATTTGATTCTGCCCAGTGAACAATGCGATGATCCAGAACTCTGTAAGGCTGGTCTACGCTTCCAGTTCGGTATTGAAAGTAGCGCCCTCGGCTTAGTGATTGGCTTTGAAAGAATGGTTGATGACGAATGAAAGTGGTTTATCGCGGTACACGGGTCTATCCACGTCAACGCAACCTGCTCTACAACACGGCCATCACCGTTGTGGTTTGCTTGTGGGTAACTGGAGCTGCCATTGCCTTTTGGCCGCTGCTAAGACAAATCAACTGGAGATTCTTTAGTTGGCCGGACGTGGTGGCACTACCCTGGTCGTGGTTGCCGCTGATTATTAACAGTTTATGCACAGCACTACTCTTTGGTGCTGGTCTGTGGGCATATCGAACTTGGTTTGCGGATTCCTACAAGCAGATGGAACACCGCCAAAAGCTCGCCCGCATGATCATGGAGAACAAGTGGTACCAAACTGACCAGTCCAACAGTGAGAGTTTTTTCAAGGACTTAGGCTCAACGCGCACCAAAGAGAAGATCTCGCACTTTCCTAAAATCTACTATCGGCTCAAAGACGGGCTGATCCACGTTTCCGTTGAAATCGTCATGTCTTCCTATCAAGATCAGCTCCTGCACTTGGAAAAGAAGTTAGAGGCTGGTCTGTACTGTGAACTGGTTGACAAGATACTGCACGATTCTTACGTCGAATACACCTTGCTTTACGACACGATCGGCAAGCGTATCACCATCGCTGACGTCACTTGTGAGCATGGTTCCATGCAACTCATGGAAACTGTGGCTTGGCACTATGACGCGCTGCCCCACATGTTAATCGCTGGTGGGACTGGTGGTGGGAAGACCTATTTCATTTTGACGTTGATCGAAGCCTTACTGAAAGATGGTGCCCACCTCACCATTCTTGACCCTAAGAACGCTGACTTGGCTGATTTAGCCGACGTGATGCCAGGGGTCCACTCGAAGAAGGAGGCCATGCTGGGTGCACTTGAAACCTTCTATCAGGACATGCTGGCGCGCAACGACAAAATGAAACAAATGGACGGGTACAAGACCGGCGAGAACTACGCCTATCTTGGACTACCCGCCCACTTCCTAATTTTTGACGAATATGTTGCCTTCATGGATATGCTTGGCCGCGATGCCATGCAAGTCATGTCCAAACTCAAACAGATTGTCATGCTTGGCCGTCAAGCCGGATTCTTCCTCGTGTTGGCCTGCCAACGGCCTGACGCCAAATATTTAGGCGATGGGATAAGAGATCAGTTCATGTTCCGCGTTGCGCTTGGGCGCATGAGCGAGCTGGGCTATTCTATGATGTTCGGCGAAACCAACAAGGACTTCTTCCAAAAGCCAATCAAGGGACGCGGCTACGTCGACACTGGCGGTAGCGTGATCTCTGAATTTTACACACCACTAGTACCGCGCGGCTATGATTTCCTCACCGAAATTGGTGATGCAGCCAATACCATTACTTCAACGCCAACAGAACAGGAGGTGCCAAATGAGCACTGATGTCAAAATCGAAAATCGATCGCAATTCCTCAACGACTTTCACGAGAATGTACCTTTCCAGTCTGACGAAGATGCAGAAGACCAGCTTGAATGGATGGCAATGCACGCCCACGAGTACCCAGATTCACGAATCTGGATGGGTGCTCCCGGTGGCCTGACCGCTGACCGTTTTCCGAAGCGCTTTTGGTTTAACGTCACTACTGGCGACGACGGTGGTTTGATCATGACTTACACCAACGTCGCAGATGAAGGTGACGAGGAGTAGGTCTATGGTAATCCAATCTCGTTCACCAGATCTAATGCAGCATCGCAGGTGTCTTCATAAGTGACGTTCTCACTGTATACGTAGGCCATTCGGTACTTTTCCTAGCGCTGTTTCAATAGCACAGACCCACGCAATGTTGTAATGATTTCTGCGTATCGCGGCAAGAGTGCCTCCGAGCCACGAAGCTCGGCCGTCGCGTGCAATGCATCCTTTAAGACTTTGAAATCAATATTCTGCCGTTGCACCTTATCGAACAGATACAAGTCGTAGAAGTCTTTCATACGCGAATTAAGTTCTTGCCGCACAACCATAGATTCAAGTTTCTCGGCAAGAATGGTCTCCATATTGTAGGCCATAACCAGAATATCTTGATCATTAAAAATTGTACGATGATGCCATGAAATTTCGCGGGGCGTGATCGTGTCCCCCGTTGAAACATCGATCTTCGTATCTACGACGCTGTTGTAGATTTTTGCTTCAATATGAATGCGGAACCCAGCGTATTCTGCGGCGACACGAATATCGTCAATCTTAGCAATTCTGATTGTTACGTCGCTGTCTGGCTCGTTCATATTAGCGATGTCCGTAAACACTTTGAGGATTTCCTCTTTTGTTACCGACAAGCCTTTGACCGAAGTATCAACGTCACGAGTTGCCCGGGTATCAACACCTAGCATTGACGCAATTAGAAAACCGCCTTTGAGAATCAAGTTATCCCGGTAAGGCGAACGAGAAATACGATCCACAATCTCGTCTAACGCCACCTCCTGCATCAATATTTGGGGATCAATCTGCTTTTCTTTGGCAAGGTTACGCACCTTAGCCTTGAACTGTTGCCCATTTGAAAAACCTAGTTTCACAGTAGTACCTCCATGTAGTTGTTGATTTTTTCTCTAACTTTGAACAAATCTGCATAGCGTACCAGCCGCTCAATATCTTTTTGCTTTAACTGCGAATAGCTAATCATTGCTTGACGAATAGTTTCCGAATCTGATGAATCACGCGCCCGTAAAATATCACAAAGAGTTCGCTCGATATTGTAGACCCGCACCTTATGCTGACCCGGAGACAGCACTTCCTCAACGCCTAGCTCATGCCACTTTACATTTTGACGATAGACCCGCACAGGAAACTCGCCGAGTGAACTTGCATTGTAGCCGCGAGGAAAATTCATTTGGTAACGATCCGGTGTCCTATCGATCATATGATGCAAAAAGAGCGCAGTGTCCTTATAGTAGATACCTTTGTTAAAACGATATTGAAGGATATACATGTCATCTTCAAATATCGCCGGGTCAATATACACCCCACGCCCTACTCGTTCTAGCTTACCAAGGTTTGCAAGATCAATAAGCAGATGTGGATCAATTCCAAGTTTTCTAGCATCTGCGGTCGTTACCTGCCCATTATTTTGCTTCAAGAAGGATTCAATCAAATCTGACATTAAGTTCACCTCACGTTTCAAGCATCATTATACCATATAACGATGCTTGAAACGTGAAATCACAAATACGAAAGGAGAACCCATGAGAATATCAATTATTAACAATCAAAGTCGTTTTCAGGAAGACTACGCTGACACGATTATAGCTGGAACCCCAGAGGGTGCAGAAGACGCCTTGCTGGAAATGTGTGATTACATTGAACCTTACGAAGATGGCGATCATTGGCTCGAACTTGTTGGTAATCGCACCATCTCGGGCAGGCCTGTCTACTTCTGGTTCACAGCTACCATGACACAAACAGGCATGCAGCTCACTTATCATAGCTGGGCGCACCATTACTGATTTCATCTCAAATGGAAAAAATCAAGTTGCGTCGCTTTGAGAAACAGCCACTTTTAAACGCGTAGAAATCGGATTCTATTGAATTTTGTCAACCGACGTGATATGATTCTAATATCAAATACGAAAGGTCGGTTTGCAATGAAACCAAACCCAATTATCCTCCAAGCAGCAGTCGAGGTCATGTCCACGACTGCTCGCGATGTACGTCCTGACTTTGATGCTTCGATTGCTTCCGTAAATCATAATGGTTTATCCCAAGCTGTTTGGGCTCGTCGTGGTCAACAGATCACTGACAAGTTTCCAGAAGATGATAATATAAAAATTCGTCACGTTCACCGTGGCGGTATTTGGCAGTTTGAAGCAGTTGTCGATGTACAGCAACGCGAAGTATTCCTATTGATGACGCATGACAACTTAAAGGCACTGCAAAAGAGATTTAAAGCCAACGGGTATTGCCACCACTACTTGTTCAGCCTACTTCGTCTAAATCCGGAAGCGAAAAGTGAGCAACAATCACTTTTCCAACTTGACGAAGATGAAGCAGCAGCACGAGAAAAAGACTGTGACAATATCTTAGGTGAATTCGCTGGTGAAATCGATCGCGTATATGTAGTAGCATTCGATTATGCTGAATCATTAGCGACTGGCGGCGCTGTTTATCTGCTTGACCAAAACGGCTCGACGATTGAAAGCATGGACATCAGCGACATGCTTGTTGATCAAGAAGAAACAACTGAAGAAGATTCGCTGGGAACTGATCCTGTCAAACGTCCTAGCGAGTCGACCCCGTTGGTCAAGCTTAAAATCAAAAAGGCATAATGCCTAACAATTAACTATTAGTGAGGATGTTGCAAAATGGGCTTTGAATTGAATGGTGACCGTCTTCGGGAAGCTCGGCGCTATCGTAGGCTAACCATTACAAGCCTTTCCGAAAAAGCCGGTGTTTCAAAACAGATGGTCTCTCGATATGAAAGAGGAACTGCTCAACCTGGTCTTGAAGTTTTTCAAAAAATCGTCAGGGCGCTTCAATTCCCAGTCGATTTTTTTACTGGCACCAACAAATTTGAATATAAAGATGAGGGAACCTACTTTAGAAGCCGCTTGACTTCCACCCAGTCTGAAAAAATGCCAAGTGAAACGTACAAAAAAGCAACCGGCCTTGTACGGAACATGTTCAGTGAATATGTCGAGTTTCCCTCGCTATTTCAGGATGACATCACATCAAAATCCCCCAAGGCTGCTGCTATCCAGCTCCGTCAGTCTTGGGAGCTTGGAGATGACCCAATCAAAAACGTACTTCGACTTCTAGAAAGTCATGGTATTTTGGTAGCACTCGTGAATTCTGGTTCTGAAAAAATTGACGCCCATAGCGGCTATGTCGATGTCAACCAACACCGCTATTACGTCGTACTCGTAGATGCTAACAGCACAACTTTCTTTCGTCAGCAATTTAGCCTCGCACATGAATTGGGGCATTTTGTCCTTCATTCAGATAGTGTGGAGCCACAAACTCTTGATACTCAAGAATATCGTCAAATGGAAAAAGAAGCTGACGAGTTTGCTTCAGAATTTTTGTTACCTGCACAAGCATTCGAGAAATCTATTAGCGGCAACCTAATGGATCTTGATGAATATATTCGCCTTAAGATGAAGTGGTACGTAGCTGCCGGTGCAATGGTGCATCGTGCTCGCTCACTCCGCTTAATCAATGCCGATCAGTACCTTCGCCTTCAAAAACGCATCAGTGCCCGCGGCTGGCGAAAGAAAGAGAAACTGGATGGTATCGTAGAGCCCTCAAAGCCACAACTCTTACATCAATCTCTCGACTTATTGGAAAGCGCAAACGTATTACAAGCACGAGAATTGCCGGGAATACTCAACAATGAGTACGGAGTGGCTTTCCCAACGGAAATACTTGCACAGGTCATCGGTGTTCCAATCAGCCGATTCAAAGCCGATATTGTGCAACTAAAACCACTGGCCTAAAAGGGCCTGCCGCCACGCGCGGCGGGCAACGCGAAAGCCGCAAGCGTGAGTGGCAGCGGTCGGCGCAAGCCGACCGCATACCCCCAGTACTCTAACAGGGGGGTATTAAATACAACGTCTGTGCCTGAACACAAGGTAGAAAGCCTGATATGACGGGCTTAAATTGAATAGTTACAAAATGATGGATTGCACCCCGCATCCATCATTTTTTTGTACAAAAATCAACGGAGGTTAAGAATGATTTCTTGGCATGAACAAGTTAAGCTGCGGCGAAAACAACTACGACTGACCCAAGCTCAAGTTGCCCGGCGCTTAGGTGTTACACGGATGCATTACGTCCAAGTGGAAAACGGAAAGACGAACCCTAGCTCATCGTTGCAAATGGAAATCGACCGGCTGCTCAAGAACTGGAACGATGAACCAGAACTGACGCTGATGTTTGACTACATGCGCGTGCGGTTCCCGACACATGACGCCAAGGCTGTGATCACCAAGATTCTCGGCCTGACCCCGGAACACCTGATATTTGAGGAACACGGCTTCTATGGTTATTCTGCCATGTATATCTTCTCCAACATTCAGGTCATGGTAGCTCCGGTCGGCTCCAACCTCGGCACGTTGGTTGAATTGAAAGGTCAAGGCTGCCGCGAGTTCGAGGGGATTCTGCTTAGTCACGGTGAGAACTGGTACGACTACTTCCTCCGGGTTGATGAAGCTGGCGGCATCTTCAAGCGAGTTGATATTGCGATTAACGACATGGTTGGTCTGCTAAGTATTCCAGAACTGGTCGATAAGTGTCTGAACAACGAATGCATCTCCGTCATGCGGTCGTTCCAAGGGCTGCAATCAGGTAAGCTCGTGGATCTCGACGAGGCTGGTCGGGGCAATACCCTTTACGTCGGCACGATGAAAAGCGACGTGTATTTCTGCATTTACGAAAAGGCGGCTGAACAAGCTGCCAAGCGCGGTATCTCGATTGCCGACACCCCAATCATCAACCGATTTGAGATTCGTTTGAAAAACGAACGGGCAATCAAGGCGATTGAGAACCTGCTGATTACTCGTGACGCTGAAAAGGTCGCGTTCGGCATCATCACCCGCTACATGCGCTTTGTGGATGAAGTCCCGGACAAAAGCCGCCTCAAGTGGCCGCTCAACGAACGTTGGGCATACTTCCTTGGCAAGGGACGGCAACCAATCCGTCTGACTACCGATCCCAAGCCTTTTGACCTGAACAAGACCAAGGCGTGGCTCCAAAAACAAGTCATGCCTACGCTCAAAGTCATCAAGGAAATTGACAACTACTTCGGCACCACTGACTTGCAGCTCATGATCAAGGACGCTGAACTGACCGACAAGCACCTCAAGCTGATTGAGCAACAGACTGTCGGTAGCGAGGATCTAGGAGGTGACATGTTTGGTCAATGACGTGCTTGCTTCTCACCCGCTGCGAGGTAAAGCATTCAAGGACTGTGTGCTGAACGTCTATGTTTACAAGACCGCGCTAGTCGGCGTCGTCGAGCACAAGAAGTACCGACGTATCTGCGACATGAACAGTTTTGGCTTCACGGCACAAGACTACATCGCTTGGCGTCACCAGCAACAAGAACACGCAGCGGCTCTGATAGGCCGCGATGGGCGCGCCTTGAACTACGGTGAGCTGCGCCGATTACTTTACCAAATTGCCGAAGAATCGGGCTGGCCGGTCTTCACGTCACCGGTGGAAGACCTGTTTTTCGATTAACCCACTTGGTCGCGATTGACCGTGGCAAAACAATCGCAATTCAAAAAGGAGTGATGGTCACAAATTCAACTAAAGGAGTATCAACGCAATCGAACTAGACGTCATCTACAATCGCGAGTGTCTGGAAGGCATGGCGGACTTACCGACAGCCTCCATCGACATGATCCTGTGCGACTTGCCGTATGGCACCACAGCCAACGCTTGGGACAAGGTGATCCCGTTTGAACACCTATGGGGTCAATATGAACGGCTCATCAAACCTCAAGGCGCCATCGTACTCACTGCAACTGAACGATTCTCTGCGGACTTAGTGCAATCAAACCCAGCCTTGTATCGCTACAAGTGGGTCTGGATCAAGAATACAGTCACCAACTTCGTCAATGCCAAGAACCGTCCGCTATCCCGTTTCGAGGAAGTTCTCGTCTTCTCCAAGTCGGGTACGGCCAACTTTGGCAACTCCCCTGACACCAAAGGCATGAACTACTTCCCCCAAGGACTGCTCCCCTATAACAAAACCGTCAACTCACGTAAATACGAGAACTCAAATCAGCTGCACCCGTGGAACGCTCCTGATAGCTACACGCAAGAGTGGACAAACTACCCGTCTGACGTGCTCAACTACAAGTCTGATCGCACCGGCTGGCACCCGACGCAAAAACCTGTCGATCTCTTTGCCTACCTCATCAAGACTTACACCCAGCCCGGCGAGATCGTGCTGGATAACTGCATGGGGTCTGGCACCACCGCGATTGCCGCAATGGACACTGACCGCCACTTCATCGGCTATGAAATCAGCGAAGAATACTGGCGGCGTGCCCTTGATCGCATCAAGCACCACCACGCAACTCAAACCGAGCTTTTCTGATTCGTTACCCCTGATCCGGTCGTTGCTGACCGCGTCAAAACAGCGGCAATCTTGAAAGGAACCCTGGTCAAAAAACTAAAAATCAAAGGATGATTATTATGAATTTCGGACAAAACTTGTTTAATTGGTTCACCTCCAACGCCCAGAGCTTGGTGCTGATGGCGATTGCCATTATCGGGGTCTATCTCGGCTTCAAGCGCGAGTTCTCCAAGTTGATTGGTTTCTTGGTCATCGCGATCATTGCCGTCGGGTTGGTGTTCAACACCGCTGGGGTCAAAGACGTGCTGCTGAATCTGTTCAACCGCGTCATGGGGGCTTAGCCTATGGACGACATCAAAGTCTTTATTGCCAATCTTGGCAAGTATAACGAGGGTGAGATCGTCGGCGCATGGTTCACACCACCAATCAACAACGAAGAACTCGCCGAAAAGCTAGGACTGAACGACCAGTACGAAGAATACATGGTTCAGGACTACGAAGGCCCTATTGTCTTTAGTGAGTATTCAACGATTGGCGAGATCAACGAAGCTGCCGCAGCCGTCGAGGCGTTGAAAGGCACCGAGATTTATCCGGCCATCAAAGAGCTTATCGGCGAATGGTACGATAACGTGATCGAACTCGCTGCACACAAGGATGACATCGCCTGTTATCACGTTGCGAACATGGCGGAGTTGGCCGAAGAACTGGCTGACGAAGGCTATTTCGGCGACATTCCGTCACAATTAGAAAACGATATCGACTATGCCAAGGTTGGTCGTGACCTCAAAAATGAGGGTAATTACGTTGAAACACCTTATGGCATTTACCAATTATTCGACTAACTCTCTGGGCTGGCGCTGCAAAAGGCGTCAGCCTTTTTATCTCACTACGAAAGGAGATCACATGAAGAAAGTCAGATCCTACACCAGCATCTGGTCGGTCGAAAAGGTACTGTACGCCATCAATGACCTGCAACTACCGTTCCCAATTACGTTTACGCAAATGACGTGGTTCATCGTCAGCTTATTTGCGGTCATGCTGCTGGGCGATTTGCCACCACTATCGTTCATCGACGGCGCGTTTCTCAAGTACGTTGGCATTCCTGCCGGGCTAACGTGGTTCATGAGCCAAAAGACCTTCGACAACAAGAAGCCAATGGGATTCTTGCGGTCGGTGATCAACTACGCCATTACCCCGAAGCTCACCTATGCAGGTAAGCCTGTGAAGTCGCAGAAAGAGAAACAGAACGCTGCTGTGACCTACGTCTGGAGGTACCACAATGAAATTTCCAATTAAGTATATCGAAGACAACCTCGTCTGGAACACTGACGGCGAGTGCTACGCCTATTTTGAATTGATTCCGTACAACTACTCGTTTCTAAGCCCCGAACAAAAGCAACAAGTCCACGAGAACTTCCGTCAACTGATCTCCCAGAACCGTGATGGCAAGCTCCATTTATTGCAGCTCGCCACCGAAGCTAGTGTTCGCGATACTCTCGACCGCTCGAAGAAGTTGGTCAAGGGGTCGCTGAAAGACATCGCCTTCCAGCACATTGATGGGCAAGCCGAAGCATTGACTGAAAACGTCGGGGACAACCAAGTCGATTACAGATTCTTCATCGGTTTTAAGCTGTTGCTGAACGACGCAGAGGTTACCGCTAAGTCTATCTTCAAAGATATGTCCTTAGGCATTCGGGACTTCTTCGCCGAATTCAACACAACGTTCGCGGGTGACTTCTTCACCATGAATAATGCGGAGGTGGAACGCTACGCCAAGTCTGCTAAGTTTCTTGCCGAAAAAATTGGCCACCGGTTCAAAATCCGCGCACTCGACAAAAACGACTTCGGCTACCTACTCGAACACCTCTACGGCATGACTGGGCAGGATTACGACGACTATGAGTACCACTTGCCCCGCAAGAAGTCCAAGCGCGACACGATCATCAAACGCTATGACTTAATCAAGCCGACCCGCTCACTGATTGAGCAGCACCAACGCTCAATCAAAATCACTCACGGACTTGATGCCAGCTATGTGACGTACCTGACACTTTCCGACATCGTGGGTGAACTCGAATTTCCCGGCAGTGAAATCTTTTATTTCCAACAAAGCCAGTTCGATTTTCCAATCGACACCAGCTTGAACGTAGAGATTGTGACGAACAAGAAGGCTCTGACCAAGGTACGCAACAAGAAGAAAGAATTGAAAGACCTCGACGAACACGCTTATCAGTCCGGCAATGAAACCACGCGCGGCGTCAGCGACGCCTTGGATTCAGTCGATGAACTCGAAAGTAACCTCGACCAGACTAAGGACGCGATGTACAAAATCAGCTACGTCATTCGTGTAGCCGGGCGTTCCGAAGATGAAATGAAGCGCCGCGCCGATCAGCTACTCGATTTCTACGACAGCCTGAACATCAAACTCGTGCGACCGTTTGGTGACATGTTGGGGCTGCACGGGGAATTTATCCCGGCCTCCAAGCGCTACATCAACGACTATATCCAGTACGTGACTAGTGACTTTATCGCCAGCCTTGGATTCGGGGCAACCCAATCATTGGGTGAAAAAGAAGGTATCTACATCGGTTACAACGTGGACACCGGACGCAACGTCTATCTCCAGCCCGACATTGCGGCGCAAGGCATCAAGGGGACGGTCACTAATGCACTCTCCGCAGCGTTTCTCGGTAGCTTGGGTGGTGGGAAGTCCTTCTCCAACAACTTGCTTGTTTACTACGCCGTGCTTTACGGCGCACAGGCACTGATTCTTGATCCGAAGTCGGAACGTACCGGCTGGGCGGAAAACCTCGACTTCATGGGCAACGAGATTAACATCGTCAATTTGACGAGCGAAGAACAAAACCGTGGGCTGCTTGATCCTTATATCATCTTGTCCAACTTGAAGGATTCGGAATCGTTGGCCGTTGATACCCTGACCTTCCTCACAGGGATTTCAAGCCGTGATGCCGACCGCTTCCCGACGCTGCGCAAAGCGATTCGCGCGGTAACGCAAGCGCCCGAACTGGGACTGTTGAAAGTCATTGATGAGCTTCGCCGCGAAGACACCCCAATCGCACGCAACATTGCCGATCATATCGAATCCTTCACGGACTACGACTTTGCGGCATTGCTTTTCTCTGACGGGACGGCGCGGCGGACAATCGCGCTTGACCGCAAAATCAACATCGTGCAAATCGCAGACTTGGTGCTCCCGGACGCCGACAAGACGCAGGAGGAGTACATCACTGCGGAAATGCTGTCCGTCGCCATACTCATGATAATCAGCACGTTCGCGATCGACTTCATTCACCAAGACCGCGCCCAGTTCAAGATTGTGGACTTGGACGAAGCCTGGGCGTTCCTCAACGTCGCACAAGGTAAGGCGTTGTCCATGAAACTGATTCGTGAAGGTCGTTCAATGAATGCCGGGGTCTACCTCGTCACTCAAAATGCGGACGACTTGCTCGACGAAAAGATGAAGAACAACATCGCCCAGAAGTTCGCCTTCCGCAGTACCGACATCACGGAAATCAAGAACACGCTGAACTTCTTTGGCCTTGATGCCGAAGACGAAGGTAATCAGAACCGGCTCCGTTCACTAGACAACGGGGAGTGTTTGTTCCAGGACATCTGGGGACACGTCGGCGTGCTGCACTTCGACTATATCTTTGAGCACCTGCACCACGCCTTCGACACTCGGCCACCGAAACCCGTAGAGGTGATTGCAGATGACGAAAGCTAACCGTCGGCGGCTACTGCTGTTCTTCGGTGTTGTCGCGGCATTCATGTTGGTGTTGGTACTTGCTGGCAGTCAACCGGTACAAGCTGCTGGGTTAGTTGACGATCAGTCCGGCGGCGCTAACGAGTATTCCAAGTACCCGCTGTCGCACTATCAGCTCGACTACTTTGTAGATACGAGTTGGGACTGGCTCCCGTGGAATTGGGGAGACGGCATCGGCAAGTCTGTAAGCTATGGCCTGTATGCCATCACCAACTTTTTGTGGACGCTCTCGGTCTATCTCTCAAACGCTGCGGGCTATCTAATTCAGCAAGCCTACTCGCTGGACTTCATCAAAGATACGTCTGACGCGATTGGGAAGAACATGCAACTCTTGGCTGGGGTGTCAAAAGACGGCTTCACCACTGACGGCTTTTATCCCGGATTGCTCCTGATGATTACGCTGGTGGTCGGTATCTACGTGGCCTACACCGGCATCATCAAGCGCGAAACCTCGAAAGCTATTTCGGCGATCGTCAACTTCGTGGTGATCTTCATCACGTCAGCCAGCTTTATCGCCTACGCACCCGATTACGTCAGTAAGATCAACGAGTTCAGTTCCGACATCAGCACCAGCGCACTCAATACTGGCTCCAAGATGATTATGGGGACTGATACAGCCACCGATAAATCAGGCGTCGACGCGATCCGTGACACTCTGTTTGAAATTCAGGTGAAACAGCCGTGGACACTTTTGCAGTTTGGCGACAGCGACGCTGATACCATTGGCAAGGATCGCGTAAACACGTTAATGAAAACCGACCCGTTTGGCGACAAAGGCAAAACCCGTACCGACGTTGTGAAGGCAGAAATTGAAGACAACGATAACGAGAACCTCTCGCCAACTATGACGATCAATCGCCTTGGTACCACGACCTTTGTTGTCCTATTCAACATTGCGATCACCTTGTTTGTCTTCTTCCTGACGGCGATGATGCTGTTCAGCCAGATACTCTTTATCATCTACGCGACGTTCTTACCGGTGTCGTTCTTACTCGCTATGCTGCCGTCCTTTAACGGATTGATGAAGCAGAACATTATGAAGCTTTTTAACACCATCATAACGCGAGTTGGCGTGACGCTGGTGATCACGATGGCATTCTCGCTATCGGCAATGGTCTATGGTCTATCGGCAACCTCGCCGTTCTTCCTCGTGGCTTTCCTGCAAGTCACTATCTTCGCAAGTATCTGGATGAAGCTCGGCGATTTGATGGGCATGATGCAGCTCCACAGCTCTGACGCCCAGCAAGGCGCACAACGCTTCTCGCGTCGTGGGAACCGCATGCTACGACAGTTCGTCGGTAGTGCAATGGGTGGCGCGATGGCAGGACGCTTCTTGTCGCGGGGCTATGGCAAGGGGCGCGGAACACCGCAGCTCCCGACAGGAACGCAACGCGAACAGACTGCGGACGCCACGAAACCGCAACAACCCAAGAAGCCACGCAGCCAACGACTGGGTGAGAAACTTGCCGATGTATCTGATGTCGGCAACAAGCTCAAGGACAAGACCAAACGTGGCCTTGATCAGGTGAAGGACGCACCAACCAACGTTTTATATGGTCTGCATCGTGGTAAGCAACTGACTAAGGAGGCCGCCGAAACTACGAAGGACAGCTTCAAGGGGCGGCGTGAGGCCAATCAGCAAGAACGTGACAAGCAGCTTGAGCAACGGCGTAAGCAAATGCAAGAACGCAAGCTCGCAATCAAGCCGAAAGCTGATCCTGAAAAGCCAAAACCAACGGCTACCAAGCCGCTGGTTGAACCAACTCGTAAGCCAACAACTGCCACCCCTCCCAAGCCAAAGCCCGAACAAGCTGATACCAGTGGGCAACCTAAGCGTGCTGCCACGAAGCCAACATCAACTCGGCCTCCACGTCCAGCCACGAAGCCGCAAGCAGAACCCACCATCACACCACACCAAGAAACCACTCCGCCAACGGATAAAACCAAGAAACCACTGACCCTCGTTTCCGAAAAGCCAGCCAAGCCACGCAACCCCAAGCCACAGCGGATCAAAAAGGCTAAGGGGCATAAGAAGCGATGAAACTCTGGCGCTGGTTAGCTCTCGCCGCACTTCCAATACTGTTGATTGGCGGTCTGTTCTTTGCAGTCATTGCCTCTGATGATGACGAAGACCAGCCTGCCTCTGCGATCACAGCCGACGCCATGAACTTGTCCGCTGAAGTCTACAAGCATAAGCTGACGGTCGAAAAGTATTGTAAAGAGTTCGGCATTTCAGACCAGGTGATGGTGATACTCGCCATCATGCAGGTCGAATCTGGCGGCAAGGGTGGCGACGTGATGCAAGCCAGTGAATCGCTGGGACTACCGGTCAATACGCTAGATACCGAAGCGTCCATCAAGCAAGGCGTGAAATATTTCGCGTCGCTGTTAAAAAGCATGAAAGCCGCGGGCGTCGATCTCAACACTGCGATTCAAAGCTACAACTATGGTGGCAGCTTTATTGACTACGTTGCTAAGCATGGCAATAAATACACGCTGGCGCTGGCAACGGCGTTTGCCAAAGAGAAGTCTAGTGGTAAGAAAGTCACCTACACCAACGCGGTTGCTAAGGACGGTTGGCGCTACGCTTATGGGAACATGTACTACGTGTCGGTCATCTCGCAATACCTTGTCACAGGTGGTGCGAAATTCGACGACAAAACGGTGCAAGCGATCATGGACGAGGCGCTCAAATATCAAGGCACTCGTTATGTGTTCGGCGGCTCGACGCCATCAACGGGCTTTGACTGTTCCGGGCTGACCAGTTGGTGCTACGGCAAAGCTGGGATCAAACTCCCCCGCACCGCACAAGCACAATACGACGCCACGGCACACCTGAACATCAAAGATGCTAAGCCCGGCGACTTAGTGTTCTTCCACTCAACCTATGACACTGCCGACTATGTGACCCACGTTGGGATCTATGTCGGCGGCATGAAAATGTATAATGCGGGCGACCCGCTGGGCTATGCTGACTTGAGCTCGAGCTACTGGCAAGCCCACCTGATCGGCGCCGGGCGTGTGAAGAAGTAGGTGAAGACGATGGACCAAAACGGTATCGGCTATTTTGACTGGATGGATCTCATCACCAACACCTATGACGATGCTCTGCAAAAGGCACACGTTGATCTTAAGTTCGGTGACAACCGCGCACTACGCAATAAGGAACTCGACTTTGCGTCAGGCGAATGGGAACGCATCAAGTTCTTCAAGCAACGCCTACCCAATACCGACGACCTGTGCCATGTCCTCGACCGCTTCGTTGACCGAATGCCAGAAATGGAATACGGGCACCGGCGCGAGTATCGCCTCGCTGTCGCGCATGAAGTAGCCGTTGATCGATGGCTCAAGGGCAAAGTGTTCGCCCCAGAAGACCGCAAGTATATCCTCGACCGCGAACGCTACTTGGCCGAAGAATATTTCAACAACGACCGTGATCTCGGTCAGTATATCGAAACTGATTATGAAAGCTACAAGCGGATCTCGCTGCAACGCCTGTTCCTGCGCTTTCTCGATATTTACAATGACTTTTACCGCTGCTACGAAATTAGAAAGGACAAGGTGAACGAACCTTGAGTAAAAACAAAACCCAAAAGAACGGCTGGTTCAAGAAGAAGCCAGTCGCCCCAAAGCCGCCTAAGATTAAACACCGTGGCTTGCGTCGTCCCGTCACGCTGCTTTGCTGGGCGGTGTTGATCGGTAGCACCAGCTTCGGTGTCTACAAGAATATGACCACCATTGACACCCACACGGTGCATGAAGTCCAAGTGATTAAAACCAAGGTGATCGACACGCACGCCTTGGCGACCTTCACCACCGATTTCGCTAAGCTCTACTACTCGTGGCAACCTAGCCACGAAGCTCTCGACCAACGGCAGAAAGCATTGCAGCCGTATCTTGTGGAACAGCTACAATCGCTGAACGCGGATACGGTGCGGAATGATATTCCCACAACCGCCAAAGTGAGTGAGGTCAAGGTCTGGGACGTGAGCAAGACGGCTAAAGACACGTTCCGCGTGTTATTCACGGTAAAGCAAGACCTCACCAAGGGCAAAGATAAGAAGTCCGTGACCAGCACTTACACTGTCAACGTCATGCAAAATGGCAATGGCGATATGGTGGTCACCAAGAACCCAACCATCGCTGCGGAGCCAGCAACAGCTCGAATCAAGCTGCCAGACACCCAGTCCGATAATACAGTAGCCAGCAGCACTGCCGATGACGTAACTAAGTTCCTCAAGACGTTCTTCGCCTTGTACCCGCAAAGCAATCGCAATGAACTCAAATATTACGTCAAGGACGGCACGCGGCCAATCGAACGGAACCTCAAGTTCGTGGAACTTTTAGATCCTGTCTTCAAGCAAACTAAGCGTGGTCTGACTGTCACCCTATCTGTGAAGTATCTCGACACTGACAACGACATGAGCCAAGTATCGCAATACACCCTGACCCTCTCCAAGCAGAGCAACAACTGGATAATCACTGACGGCATCTAAAAAAGTACCCGGCACGACCTCACGCTGAAAAGCGCAGCAGGTCGTGCCGGGTATTGTCGTTATTCTGGAATCGTGACAGTGTTGCGTCCGCGGACTTTACGAATGATTAGGTAAGGCAGGTAACCGAACACAAAGGCTAAGATCGCGATTTTGGTAAGCACTCTACCGATCTGAAACATGATGAAGATTGATAACGCAATGACCGCCAGTATGACGACCACTCGCATAATTGAACAGAAGAACCACAGAAACAGTGGCAAGGCAAAATATACCAACACACAGACTAGCAAGGTTGCTGTGATCATTACCCAGTCCTGCATAAAGAATGGGGACAGAAAGTGCCACCATAGTGCACCGACCAGATCACCGATACCCGTGAACAACGTCATTAGTAAGCCGCCAATGATATTGGCAACGAAGTCAATACAAGCATCTAGGCCAGCATTCACCGTTGAAATTACTGATCCAATCACCAACATCCGCCTCCTCCATTTCATATTGGAGCCTGATGGTACCAAACTTCCATAAAGGATGACAACCCTTGCTCACGATATAGAGGCCGCTCTTTAACGTGGGACACAGATAACAAATAACAATCCTCAATTACTCAATCTTGAGCCTCACGAAAACCCGGTCAAGTCCAAAATGTTGGTGTAAATTAAATTCCGCGAATTTATCATTTCACA
>OLQI01000895.1_pt1 | contig 23202 bp, 19 predicted proteins | sample 1672171 | NCBI WGS metagenome assembly OLQI01 (sample SAMEA3136655, study PRJEB25190) | human gut metagenome
TCTAGAGCATGTGTTTTTGTGGTAAACACCCTTGCTTCCAGCTTTGTTGATTTCAGCGATCGCCTCTTTAAGAGCTGCTGCAGCAGTTGCTGCATCTTTCTTCTCTACAGCTGTCTCAACTTTTTTTACGTAAGTTTTAACTTTAGACTTGATTGCTTTATTTCTAGCAGCCTTTGTCTCGTTTACTAAAATTCTCTTCTTTGCGGATTTGATATTAGCCAATTTGTCCACCTCCAATATCTATGATTTCGATTATAATGATCAGTTCGACAGATCCGGACACGGACGTTCTCTCGAACACACTCATTCATTTTAGACCAGCTGACTTATTCTGTCAATACATAATTATGGAAATATTGTAAAAACTAGTATAAAAATAGTGCTTGTAGGTGAAAGAGGGAGAAAATCATGGTTGAAAAATATAACATACGGACAGATCTGGCATTGGAAGAGAAGGAACGTTTTGAGTCTGACCAGGTGGAGGTACAAGGAGTTGTGTTGGAGGAAGAATATGATAAGGAGCGGGAAATTAGGGTGACGACTGTACGGATTGAAACCGAAAATGGTGCGAAGACTATGGGAAAACCAGTCGGAACATATCTGACGATTGAAGCCCCGAATTTATCTTCACCGGATGAGGGAATCCACCGGGAGGTTTCAGAAGAACTGGCAAAATATCTGATAGAAGTTATGAAAAAAATCATACCGGAAAGTGAACATGATAAGGAAGTTCTGGTCATAGGGCTTGGAAATCGTCAGGCGACACCCGATGCTCTTGGCCCTTATGTGGCAGATAATCTAAACGTTACCAGACATATTGTGAAAGAATATGGGAAATATGCAGCACTAGAAGAGATGAATTGTGTGGTCAGTGCCATAGTTCCAGGAGTGATGGCACAGACCGGAATGGAAACAGCGGAGATTATAAAGGGTGTGGTGAGGGAGACCAAGCCAGATCTTTTAATTGTAATTGATGCCCTTGCTGCGAGAAATTCCAGAAGACTGAACCGGACGATCCAGATTGCTGATACCGGAATCAATCCAGGCTCCGGTGTCGGTAATTACCGGAATGCGATTACAAAAGAAACAATTGGAGTTCCGGTAATTGCAATCGGAGTTCCGACAGTTGTTGATGCTGTGACAATTGTAAGTGATACGATGGAAAATCTATTGTCAGCATTGGAGACATCAGAATCGTTAAAAGGAGTCGGACTTGTGCTAGGAGGATACAGCGAAGCAGAGAAGTATGAGCTGATCAAAGAACTGATCGCACCAAACCTGAACAGTATGTTTATGACACCGAAAGATATAGATGAGACAGTAAAACGTCTGAGTTACACCATCTCGGAGGGGCTGAATCTTGCGTTTTCAGGGCAAAGTTTTGAATAGAAGATATTTTGGATTTCTGAAAGGACATGCACATAAGAACTCCAATTGCATCATATATTATTAGAACTAAGACGCACACGGGGCGGTGTAATGCAAGAAAAAAAGAAAAGAAATCGAATACTGATGCTATTGATCGTAGGGATGCTGCTGATTTATGCATTTACAGATATAGAAAATGTAAAAATAAGTAGGGGTAGAAATATTTTTTTTGGCTTGGTAAGTCAAAATGTCCTGAAGCAGGCGGCAAACTGGCTGCTTCCGGGACTTACATATGTAAAAGAGGGGCGGAAAGACACATTGACGGGAAGAATTGAAAAAAGTGTTTTAAGCTTCATTCCAATCAGTGAATATGTTCGAAATCATGAAGAACCGGAAACAACCGTGGAAGATACATTGACACGAACTATGATTCTGGAAAATCAGGCAAATGATGAAAATGCTATCGATGAGAACGGCAATCTGATTCCGGCTGGGAGTATGCAAGAATCAGTTGGGGTTGGGGTGCCAGAAGAAAATGCAGCAGTATTAGCCAGTACACCGGTTCAGGACATTGATATGAATCAGTTAAATGATTATGAATATCTGGTGGGAACATTTTACACCGTTGACGGGACAACTATGACCGGTCCGGAGGAACTGAATGCAGGAAAGTTTCTGGAGAAGAATCTGGCGCTTGATATGACAACAGGAGGACCAAAAGTACTGATTTATCACACACATTCCCAGGAGGCATTTGCTGATTCTGTTGATGGAGACACTTCTACGACAATTATGGGGATAGGTACATATTTGACAGAGCTTTTGAATGCAAGGGGAATTGAGACGCTTCATCATGAGGGCATTTATGATCTGATTGATGGGAAATTGGATCGCAGCCGGGCCTATCAGCTTGCAGAGCCGGATGTCCGGCAGATTTTAAAAGATAATCCAAGCATTGAAGTGGTGATTGATCTGCATCGAGATGGCGTGGCGCAGGGCACACATCTGGTGACGGAAATTAATGGGAAACCAACCGCTCAGATCATGTTTTTTAATGGTCTTAGCCGGACAAGGAAAAATGGAGAGATAGCATATTTGAATAATCCATACCGTGAGGATAATCTGGCAACGTCTTTTCAGATGCAGCTTATGGCAGCAAGATATTATCCTGGTTTTACGAGGCATATTTATCTGAAAAGTTACAGGTATAATCTGGATCTGGCACCGAAGGCAATGCTTATTGAGGCAGGAGCACAGACGAATACAGTAGAAGAGATGAGAAATGCTATGGAAGTACTGGCAGATGTGCTGAGTCGGGTGCTGACACCCTGAAAAGCTTGAAAAAGCTTGCGCTGACGTCTTGAAAATTTATTTGCCTGTCTTTTTGTTTTGTGCTATATTTTAAATAGTATGTTTAAAAATGGAAAGGAACTGACGAAATGGCAAAGAACAACACTTATGATGCAGATAGTATTACCGTCCTGGAAGGACTTGAGGCAGTCCGGAAGAGACCGGGAATGTATATCGGAAGTGTATCGACGAAAGGATTGAACCATCTGATCTATGAGATTGTAGACAATGCAGTTGATGAACATCTGGCCGGATTTTGTACAGAGATTCATGTAACTCTGGAAAAAGATGGCTCTGCGACAATTTCGGACAATGGCCGAGGAGTCCCGGTCGGTATGCATGCAAAAGGCGTTTCAGCGGAGCGAATTGTATATACGACACTGCATGCAGGTGGTAAATTTGATGACTCTGCTTATAAGACAAGTGGTGGTCTTCATGGAGTTGGTTCTTCAGTTGTAAATGCATTGTCTGCTTATATGGATGTGCAGGTCAGTCGTGATGGATATATTCATCATGACCGGTATGAGAGAGGTATTCCTGTAGTTGAACTGGAAGATGGACTTCTTCCGACAATCGGGAAGACAAGAAAGACCGGAACGAAGGTTAACTTTCTGCCAGATGATACGATATTTGAAAAAACGAAGTTCAAAGCAGAGGAAGTCAAAAGTCGTATGCATGAGACGACCTACCTTAATCCGAACCTGACGATTATATTTGAAGATTTAAGAGGCGCAGAACCAGAGCATATCGTTTATCATGAGCCAGACGGAATTCTTGGATTTATCCGTGAACTAAATGCAAAAAAAGAATCTGTCCATGAGCCGGTTTATTTTAAAGGTGAGGCAGACGGAATAGAAGTGGAAGTTGCATTCCAGTATGTAAATGAGTTCCATGAAAATATTCTTGGATTCTGTAACAATATTTATAACAGTGAGGGCGGTACACATCTGACCGGATTTAAGACAACATTTACAACAGTCATTAATCAGTATGCAAGAGAACTTGGAATTCTTAAAGATAAGGATCCTAATTTTACAGGAGCGGATGTGCGAAATGGAATGACAGCGATCGTGTCCATCAAACACCCGGATCCGCGATTCGAAGGTCAGACGAAGACGAAGCTGGACAACCCGGATGCATCCAAGGCGACTGGCAAGGTGGTCGGTGAGGAAATTGTTCGTTTTTTTGACCGCAATCTGGAGACACTGAAAAATGTCATCGGTTGTGCGGAGAAAGCTGCAAAAATCCGTAAAACAGAAGAAAAAGCGAAGACGAATCTTCTGACGAAGCAGAAATATTCTTTTGACAGCAACGGAAAACTTGCCAACTGCGAGAGCCGCGACGCATCAAAATGCGAGATATTTATTGTGGAGGGAGATTCTGCCGGAGGATCTGCAAAGACAGCAAGAGACCGTATGTATCAGGCAATCCTGCCGATCCGGGGTAAGATTCTGAACGTGGAGAAAGCAAGCATCGACAAAGTCCTTGCAAATGCGGAAATCAAGACTATGATCAATGCTTTTGGCTGTGGATTTTCCGAGGGCTACGGCAATGATTTTGATATTACAAAACTGCGCTATGACAAGATTATTATTATGGCTGATGCTGACGTGGACGGCGCACACATTTCCACATTGCTTCTGACGTTGTTCTACCGCTTTATGCCGGAGCTTATTCAGGAGGGACATGTCTATATTGCCATGCCACCGCTTTATAAGGCTATGCCGAAGAAAGGCGAGGAAGAGTATCTGTACGATGACAAGGCCTTGGAAAAATACAGGAAAACCCATGATGGTCCATTTACTCTGCAGCGCTATAAAGGTCTTGGAGAGATGGACGCAGACCAGCTTTGGGAGACAACACTGAATCCTAAGACAAGACTTTTAAAATTAGTAGAGATTGAGGATGGAAGAATGGCATCCAGTGTGACTGAGATGCTGATGGGAACAGAAGTGCCGCCAAGACGTGCATTTATCTATGAAAATGCGACAGAAGCGGAGCTTGACATATAAAATTTAGGAGAGAAAATATGCAGGATTCACAGATTATCAGAACGGAATACAGTGAGTTGATGAAGAAGTCTTACATTGACTATGCCATGAGTGTTATCATTGCCAGGGCACTTCCTGATGTGCGGGATGGACTAAAACCAGTACAGCGACGTACGCTTTATGATATGTACGAGCTTGGTATCCGTTATGATAAACCATATAGAAAATGTGCCCGTATCGTTGGGGATACGATGGGAAAATATCACCCGCACGGTGACAGTTCCATCTATGATGCATTAGTTGTCATGGCACAGGAGTTTAAAAAAGGAATGGCACTGGTGGACGGACATGGTAACTTCGGATCCATTGAAGGGGACGGAGCAGCCGCAATGCGTTACACAGAGGCAAGACTTGCAAAGATCACGCAGGAAGCTTATCTTGCCGACCTGGATAAGAATATTGTAGACTTTATGCCGAACTTTGATGAGACGGAGAAAGAACCGGAAGTTCTTCCGGTGCGTGTACCGAATCTTCTGATCAACGGAGCGGATGGTATTGCAGTTGGTATGGCGACCAGTATTCCACCACATAATCTGGCAGAAGTCATTGATGCGGTAGAAGCGTATATGAAACATGAAGACATTTCCACAAAGCAATTGATGAAATATATCAAAGGACCGGATTTTCCAACCGGAGGAATTGTTGTCAATAAAGATGACCTTCTTGAAATCTATGAATCTGGTGCGGGTAAGATCAAAGTCCGTGGTAAAGTGGAAGTAGAGGAGATGAAAGGTGGCAAGAAGCGTCTTGTCATCACTGAGATTCCTTACACGATGATCGGAGCTGGAATTGGCAAGTTTTTAAATGATGTTTGTGCGCTTGTAGAGACAAAGAAGACAAACGATATCGTAGACATTTCCAATATGTCTTCAAAGGAAGGAATCCGCATTGTTATTGAGCTGAAAAAAGGAGCAGATGTTGAGAATCTGACCAATATGCTCTATAAAAAGACAAGATTGGAAGATACTTTCGGGGTAAATATGCTGGCAGTTGCAGACGGACGTCCGGAGACTATGGGGCTTAAGAAGATTATCGAGCACCATGTAGATTTCCAGTTCGAACTGGCAACAAGAAAATATAAGACATTGCTTGCAAAAGAGCGGGACAGAAAAGAAATTCAGGAAGGTCTTATCAAAGCGTGTGATGTCATTGACCTGATCATTGAAATCCTACGGGGAAGTCAGTCTGTGGCTGATGCAAGAGCCTGTCTGACACAGGGAATCACCGAAAATATCAAATTTAAATCCGGGATTTCCAGGAAAATGGCTGCGATGCTCCGTTTTACTGAGCGCCAGGCAAATGCAATCCTGGAAATGCGTCTCTACAAACTCATTGGTCTGGAAATTGAAGCGCTGATGAAAGAACATGAGGAGACTCTGAAAAATATTGCAAGATATGAAGATATTTTGAATAATTATGATTCTATGGCAGAAGTTATCATTGAAGATCTGGAGCATTTCAAAAAGGAATATGCACGCAAACGCCGCACTGTTGTAGAGAATGGCCAGGAGGCTGTCTATGAAGAAAAGAAAGTAGAAGAACAGGAAGTAGTATTCCTGATGGATCGTTTTGGCTATGCCAAGACAGTGGATGTGGCAACTTACGAGCGAAATAAAGAGGCGGCAGATGCAGAGAATAAATGGATCGTAAATTGCATTAATACTGGGAAACTGTGTGTATTTACCAATACCGGCAAGATGCATCAGATTAAAGTGCTCGATCTTCCATATGGAAAGTTCCGTGATAAGGGGCAGCCAATCGACAATGTAAGTAATTATGACAGTACACAGGAAATGGTCGTATATATGTGCGACGAATTACAGCTTCGTTATGCGAAATTATTATTTGCAACGAAGCAGGGGATGATTAAGAAAGTAAAGGGAAATGAGTTCCAGGTGGCAAAACGTACCATTGCAGCAACAAAGCTTCAGGAGGATGATGAGCTGATCAGTGTTCAAGTCATTACTGATGACCAGCATGTAGTCCTTCAGACAAAAGATGGATATTTTCTGCGTTTTTCAGCTCAGGAAGTTGCCGAGAAGAAGAAAGCGGCTGTGGGAGTCCGTGGCATAAAGCTTCGTAAGAATGATGAGCTGGAACAGATTTATCTCTTTTATGAAGGAACGGAGCACAAGATTTCATACGGTGACCGGGAACTGACGTTGAACCGGCTGAAGGTTGCAAAACGTGACGGGACCGGAACGAAGGCTAGGAGTTAAGAGTGAAAACTCAGGCAGCAATCATGCCGGGGCATTTATAAGAGAGTAAGATACAGCAGGAAAGAAGGCAACAAAAATGATTCAGGATATTGCACCACATAAACTGAATAATCAGTATGGACAGAAAAAAGCACCGGATGCAGGCAGCAGATTTTTATATTATGATGGCAGAAAGGTTCTGGTGAGAAAAGGAATTGGCGGGAACGAGAGTCAAATCGCATATCCGACTTATGAAGAACTGAAAAAGTGTATGCCTAAAGATGTGGCAGAAGATACAGAATATACATATTTATTTGCGGTAGACGATAAAAGCTATTATCTTGGAAAAAAAGAGAATGTCGGTATATTATCTGAACAGATGGGATACGAGTGGATCGATCATCAAGAGTTTAGATGTGTATCTCCAAAGTATGAGGCCTTTGCAGGAATCACAGGTTGGCAGCTTGCCAGATGGTATCAGGATCACAAGTTCTGTGGGCGATGTGGAAATGTGATGAAGCCAGATCATGTGGAACGGATGATGCAATGTCCGAAGTGTGGACTGATGGAATTTCCGAAGATCTGTCCGGCTGTGATTATTGGAGTTATTGATGGTGACCGGATCTTGATGTCTAAGTATGCAGGACGGGAATATAAGAAATATGCACTTCTTGCGGGATTTACAGAGATTGGTGAAACACTGGAAGAGACTGTGAGCCGGGAGGTTATGGAAGAGGTTGGTTTAAAAGTAAAGAATATTACTTATTATAAGAATCAGCCGTGGGCATTTTCAGATACATTACTGATGGGATTCTTCTGCGAGCTTGACGGATCGGATCAGGTGAAATTAGATGGAAATGAACTGGCACTTGCCGAATGGTTCGAACGGAATCAGATTCCGGTAGAGCCGGACGACATCAGTCTGACTAACGAGATGATGATGGTGTTTCGTGACGGATATACAATATAAAGAAAATGGGAAGCTGACATTAATGTTGGCTTCCCATTTCACTCAATGTCTGGAAAAATTCCAGATCTTCCTGTTTTAATTTTAAATTCGTACAGTAATTCTTCCCTTCAGGAGTTGTGACATTGATTTCCACAAGGGTTCCTTCTTCCAGTGCATTTCCAACGACGGCTTTTAAGAAAAGTGGAAACTTCGGATGATTGTTGCGGAAACGATCCATGCTGCTTTTTAACTTCTGGAGCATTGCAATCTGATTAAAATTCATAAATATTTTAAAATCTCCTTTGTTTTTATGATGTTTCATTATACAATAGAAAAAATGTGGTTTCAATACCAAACTATGAGGAGGATTTAAGATGAGTGAGAGGAAGATCATTCAGGTTGAGGACAAGGTGCCATTTAAGCTGCTCTTGCCGCTCAGCATTCAGCACATGTTTGCCATGTTCGGCGCATCTGTGCTTGTACCGTTCATTTTCGGGATCAATCCGGCAATTGTGTTATTTATGAACGGTGTGGGAACTTTGATTTTTATGACAGTGACCAAGGGGAAGGCGCCGGCATACTTAGGTTCCAGCTTTGCATTTCTTGCACCGGCAGGAATCGTTATTAGTAAAATGGGTTATTCCTATGCCCTGGGAGGATTCGTGGCAGTCGGTTTCTGCGGCTGTATTCTTTCTTTTATTATTTATAAATGTGGAACAGAATGGATTGACGTGGTTCTGCCGCCTGCAGCTATGGGACCGGTCGTTGCTTTGATCGGACTGGAGTTATCCGGCTCTGCAGCAAGCAATGCGGGACTTCTTTGCGACAAGCCGGATATGAAAAATGTAATTGTATTTTTAGTGACACTTGGTGTTGCGATATTTGGAAATATTTTATTCCGTGGCTTTTTATCTGTAATCCCAATCCTGATCGCAGTTATTGCAGGATATGTGGCAGCGTTCTGTCTTGGAATCTTAGATTTCTCACAGGTAGCAGCAGCTTCCTGGTTCGCCCTGCCAAACTTCCAACCTGCAAAGTTTGATATGGGAGCAATTCTTATGATCCTTCCGGTATTACTTGTTATTACCTCAGAGCATATCGGACATCAGGTTGTGACTGGCAAGATTATCGGACGGGAACTGTTAAAAGATCCGGGGCTTCACAGATCTCTGTTTGGAGATAACTTTTCAACGATGCTTTCAGGTCTGATCGGTTCCGTCCCGACAACGACTTACGGTGAGAATATCGGAGTTATGGCAGTGACAAAGGTATATAGCGTGCGCGTTATTGCAGGGGCAGCAGTGCTTTCCATTATCTGTTCCTTTGTCGGGAAGTTGTCTATGCTGATCCAGACGATTCCAGGACCGGTCATCGGAGGAATCTCCTTCCTTTTGTATGGAATGATAGGAGCTTCCGGAATCAGGATTCTTGTAGACGCGCAGGTAGACTATGGTAAATCCAGAAACCTGACACTGACAAGTGTTGTGTTTGTAACAGGACTTTCCGGTATTGCAGTAAATTTTGGGGATGTACAACTTACGGGAATGGTACTGGCGTGTGTAGTTGCCATGATCCTGAGTCTGATCTTTTATATACTGGATAAGTTAAAACTTACGAACGATCGTGATTAAAGACTTAAGGGGAATCGCAGCGCAGTCGCTGGAAAAGATTGATGTAAATATAAAAAAGCCTTGATTTTTAGGGCTTGTGGTGCTATACTTTGAAATAGTAACATAGGAATCGGCAGAAGAGTGGACGTAAGTTCACTCTTCTTTGTTGCATGGATGTGTAAAAAGACAAGAAGTCTTTGGCACAGTAAGGAGGAAATTAGAACATTGTCAAAAAGAGAAATTTATGAGCAGAAGACGGAAGAAATCCTGAATCCGATCATGGAGGAACTGGAATTTGAACTGGTAGATGTCGAGTATGTAAAAGAAGGCAGTATGTGGTATCTGCGGGCTTACATTGACAAACCGGGCGGAATTACAGTGAATGACTGCGAAGCTGTAAGCCGCAGATTATCAGATATTTTAGATGAAAAAGATTTTATTGAAGATTCTTATGTTCTGGAGGTCAGCTCTCCTGGACTTGGAAGACCTCTAAAGAAGGAGAAAGATTATAAACGTAATCTTGGAAAAGAAGTTGAGATACGTACCTACCGTATGGTTGACAAGAAGAAAGAATTCACAGGACTTCTTGACAGCTATGACTATGAGGCAGGAACAGTTACGATAGAACTGGAAGATGGAACTATGAAGACATTTGAAAAAGGCGATATTGCGCTTATTCGCCTGGCGTTCGATTTTTAGATTAGGAGGAGAATTACTATGAACACAGAATTATTAGAAGCGTTGAATATGTTGGAAAAAGAAAAAGAAATTAGCAAAGAGACTCTGTTAGATGCAATTGAGAATTCTCTGTTAAATGCATGTAAGAACCATTTTGGTAAAGCAGATAACATCAAAGTTATTATGGATCATGATACTTGTGATTACCAGCTTTTTGCAGAGAAGACAGTTGTTGAGACTGTAGAAGATCCGCTTGAGCAAATTAGTCTTGACGAGGCAAGCCAGTTAGATGGACATTATGACCTCGGCGATATCGTTCGTGTTCCAATCGAATCCAAATCATTTGGACGTATTGCAACACAGAATGCAAAGAACCTGATCCTTCAGAAAATCCGCGAGGAAGAGCGGAAAGTTGTATATGATCAGTATTTTGAGAAAGAGAAGGATATCGTGACAGGTATCGTTCAGCGTTATGTAGGTAAGAATGTAAGTATCAACCTTGGAAAAGCAGATGCTATGCTGACAGAGAATGAGCAGGTCAAAGGTGAAGTATTCAAACCAACAGAGCGCATCAAGCTCTATGTTGTAGAAGTAAAGAATACAACAAAAGGACCGAAGATTCTTGTATCACGTACACATCCGGAACTTGTAAAGAGACTGTTCGAGTCTGAGGTTACAGAGGTAAGAGACGGAATCGTAGAGATTAAGAGTATTGCAAGAGAGGCCGGAAGCAGAACAAAGATTGCGGTATGGTCTAATGATCCGGATGTAGATCCGGTCGGAGCATGCGTTGGTATGAACGGAGCCAGAGTCAATGCGATTGTGAATGAACTTCGTGGCGAGAAGATTGATATCATCAACTGGAGCGATAATCCGGCAATCCTGATTGAGAATGCGTTAAGCCCTGCAAAAGTTATTTCTGTTATGGCTGATCCGGATGAGAAGAAAGCAAGCGTTATTGTACCGGATTATCAGCTTTCCCTTGCAATCGGTAAAGAAGGACAGAATGCAAGACTGGCAGCAAGACTGACTGGATATAAGATCGATATCAAGAGCGAGACACAGGCAATTGAGTCCGGTGAGCTTCCAGAGAACTATATGGAACTGGGCGAAGGTGTGTACGAAGAAGATGTTTATGATGAGAATGAAGAATATCCAGAGGACGCAGATGTAGAAGTAGATACAGAAGCGGAAAATGAAACAGAAGCTAATGTTCAGCCGGAAGAAGACGGTGAGGAGGCGTAAGAATCTCATTGGGAGCAAATAAAAAGATTCCTATGCGTCAGTGTGTGGGATGTCAGGAAATGAAGAATAAAAAAGAAATGATCCGTGTGATCCGTACCAGTGAAGGAGAATTTCTGTTAGATGCGACCGGACGCAAAAATGGACGGGGCGCATACATTTGTCCAAATCAGGAATGTCTGAAAAAGGCAGTGAAAAGTAAGGGCCTTGAGAGATCTTTTAAGCAGGCAATTCCGCAGGAAGTGTATGAGTCTTTGGAAAAGGAGATGACAGAGCTTGAAACCAGATAAGATCTTATCACTCGTCGGGCTTGCAACGCGGGCAGGTAAGACAGCCAGCGGAGAGTTCTGTACAGAAAAGGAAGTAAAGACAGGAAGAGCAGCGCTTGTTATTGTGGCAGGAGATGCTTCCGAAAATACAAAGAAAAAGTTCCGGGATATGTGTGAATTTTATGAAGTGCCAATCTATTTTTATAAAGATAAAGATACCTTGGGGCATGCAATGGGAAAGGAATTCCGGGCATCTCTTGCAATACTGGACGAAGGTTTTGCGAAGGAAATTACGAAGCAGATGAAGACAGAAGATAATACGGTTGCATAGAGGAGGTAGTGTATATGTCAAAAATCAAAATATATGAGTTAGCGAAAGAACTTGATAAGCCGAGCAAAGAGCTTGTTGAGTTCCTGAATAAAAAGGATGTGGAAGCCAAGACACATATGAGTACCATCGACGAGGCAGAAGCAGATATGGTAAGAAAAGCATTTGCACCAAAGGCAGATGCCGAAAAAGCAGAAGAGGAAAAATCTGACGCACCAAAGAAGAAAAAAATCGTCCAGGTATTCCGCCCGCAGAACACCCAGAGTGGTGGAAGACAGGGTGGAAAGCGTCAGGGTCAGGGACGTGACGACAGACGCGATAACCGTTCTCAGACTGGACGTGATGATAAGAGAGATAACCGTTCAAACGGTGGAAATAAAAATGGAAAATCCCAGAATGGACGCAAAGAAGTAAGAGATGAAAGACCATCCCAGCCAATTCGTCCACGTCCGGACAGAATCCGTCAACAGGTTCAGCAGATGCATGAGGCAGAAGCAGCTGCAGCCGCGCAGAAGAAGAGACTGGAACAGGAGAAAAAAGAGCAGGAAAGAAAAGAAAACCGTTCTCAGGGAAATCGTGATAACCGCGACGAAAGAAGAGATAATCGTGGACGTGATGACAGAAGAGATGACAGACGCGACAATCGTAATCAGGGCGGACGCGATGACAGAAGAGATAACCGCGACAATCGTAATCAGGGCGGACGTGATGACAGACGTGATAATCATGGACGTGATGACAGAAGAGATGACAGACGCGACAATCGTAATCAGGGCGGACGTGATGATAGACGTGATAATCGTGGACGTGATGACAGACGTGACAACCGCAAGAACAGTCCGGCAATTCCAGAGCCAATCGTGGAAGGTCAGAAGCCACAGAGAAACAAAGGAAAAGGTAAGGATGACTTTAAGAAGAAAGATAAAGACTTCCGCCATGACGAAGACCGCGTAGGAAAAGGTAAGAAGGGCAAGAATGAGCCAAAGACTCAGCTTCAGAAACCGGAGAAGAAAGAGCAGAAACAGGAAGAGCAGATCAAATCTATCACGATTCCAGAGGTTCTGACGATTCAGGAACTTGCAGATAAGATGAAGATTGTTCCTTCGGTTATTGTAAAGAAACTCTTCATGCAGGGTAAAATCGTAACAGTCAATCAGGAAATTGATTACGAGACAGCTGAAGAAATCGCATTGGAGTTTGATGTTCTCTGTGAAAAAGAGGAAGTTGTTGATGTGATTGAAGAACTTCTTAAAGAGGACGAAGAGGATGAAAGCAAGATGAAAAAACGTCCACCTGTAGTCTGTGTCATGGGTCACGTTGACCACGGTAAGACTTCCCTTTTGGACGCTATCCGTCAGACAAATGTCATCGACCGAGAGGCTGGTGGTATCACACAGCACATTGGTGCTTCTGTTGTAGAGGTAAATGGAGAAAAAATCACATTTCTGGACACACCGGGACATGAGGCGTTTACAGCAATGCGTATGCGTGGAGCAAGTTCTACAGATATCGCAATCCTTGTTGTCGCAGCAGATGACGGTGTCATGCCACAGACTGTTGAGGCTATCAACCATGCAAAAGCTGCAGGTGTTGAGATTATTGTAGCTGTCAACAAGATTGATAAACCGAGTGCTAATGTTGATCGTGTAAAACAGGAATTGACAGAGTATGAATTGATTGCAGAGGACTGGGGTGGAAGTACTATTTTTGTTCCGGTATCTGCTAAGACAGGAGAAGGTCTGGAAGAACTGATGGAAATGATCCTTCTGACTGCAGAGGTTATGGAATTAAAAGCAAATCCGAACCGCCGTGCAAGAGGTCTTGTATTGGAAGCACAGCTTGATAAAGGAAGAGGTCCGGTCGCAACTGTACTTGTGCAGAAAGGTACGCTCCGTGTCGGAGATGCAATTGCAGCAGGTTCTGCACATGGTAAAGTAAGAGCTATGATGGATGACAAGGGAAGACGTGTCAAAGAGGCAGGTCCATCTGTTCCAGTAGAGATTCTTGGACTTGATGATGTACCGAATGCAGGAGAAGTTGTAGTATGCTGTAAGAATGAAAAAGAGGCAAGAAGCTTTGCTGAGACATTTATTGCTCAGAATAAAGTGAAACTTCTTGAAGATACAAAGTCAAAACTTTCCCTGGATGATCTGTTTACACAGATTCAGGAAGGTAATTTAAAAGAACTTGATCTGATCGTTAAGGCTGATGTACAGGGATCTGTAGAGGCTGTAAAACAGAGCCTTCTGAAGCTGTCTAACGACGAAGTTATTGTAAAAGTGATCCATGGTGGTGTTGGTGCGATCAATGAGTCTGATGTCAGCCTTGCATCTGCATCTAATGCAATCATCATTGGATTTAACGTACGTCCGGATGCAACTGCAAAAGAAACAGCAGAGCGAGAGGGCGTAGATGTACGTCTGTATCGTGTCATCTATAATGCGATTGAGGATGTAGAGGCAGCTATGAAAGGAATGCTTGATCCGGTATTCGAAGAAAAAGTACTTGGTCATGCAGAAGTGCGTCAGACATTCAAGGCTTCCGGTGTCGGAACTATTGCAGGTTCCTATGTACTGGATGGCTTGTTTGAGCGTGACTGCTCAGTTCGTCTGACAAGAGATGGAATTGTGATTTTTGAAGGACCGCTTGCGTCTTTGAAACGTTTCAAAGATGATGTAAAAGAAGTAAAAGCAGGCTATGAGTGTGGTTTCGTATTTGCAAACTTCAATGATATCAAAGAGGGTGACCTTGTGGAAGCCTTCAAGATGGTAGAGGTTCCAAGATAAGGGAAATCATGTGAAAAGCCTTCTCTTAGGAGGAATAGAAATTGAGAAAAAGAAGTATTAAGAATACAAGAGTGAACACTGAAGTACAGCGTGAACTCAGTGAGATTATCCGCCGGGGCTTAAAGGACCCGCGGGTAGCTCCGTGGACATCTGTTGTAGCAGTCGAGGTGGCACCAGATCTTAAGACATGTAAGGCATATATCAGTGTTCTCGGTGACGTAAAGGCGCAGGAGGATACGATCAAAGGACTAAGAAGTGCAGAAGGATTTATCCGCCGCGAACTGGCAAGAACTCTGAATATGCGAAATACTCCGGAGATTCAGTTCATTCTGGATCAGTCTATTGAGTATGGTGTTAACATGTCCAAGAAGATTGATGAAGTAACAAAAGATCTGAACACAGAAGGTGATGAAGATGTTGAATCTGAATAAGATTCTGGAACCGGCAAAAACAATCGCCATCGGAGGACATGTGCGTCCGGATGGCGACTGTGTCGGATCCTGTATGGCAATGTATCAGTATATCCAGAATAATTATCCAGACAAAGAAGTGGACGTTTTTCTGGAGGAAATCCCATCTACATTTTACAGAATCAAAGGGACGGATGAGATTTTACATGAGATTGACGAGAGTAAACATTATGATCTGTTCATTGTACTGGACTGTGGAGATACCGGAAGACTGGAGTTTTCTGTGCCACTGTTCGTAAGTGCAGGACATACACTTTGTATTGATCATCATGTCAGCAATATCTGTTTTGCAAAGGATAATTATGTTGTACCAGATGCAAGCTCCACTTCAGAGCTTGTTTACAATCTGATTGATAAAGATAAGATTACAAAAGAGATTGCAGAAGCACTGTATCTAGGAATCGTACATGATACAGGAGTATTTCAGTATTCCTGTGCCGGACCATCTACATTTCGTGCGGCGGCAGAACTTCTGGAGACTGGAATTGATGCGGCAGATCTTATTATGGATACATTTTACGAAAAATCTTATGCGAGAATGCAGATTTTCGGACGTGCACTGGTGGAGAGCTTTTTGTTCATGGAAGGAAAATGTATCGTCTCCTATATTCGTAAGAAAGTCATGGATTTCTATGGTGTAAAGCCAAAAGATCTTGACGGAATCGTAAGCCAGCTCCGTAATACCAGAGGCGTGGAAGTTGCTATTTTTATGTATGAGCTGGATCAGAATGTATTTAAAGTCAGCCTTCGTTCTGGGAATGAAGTTGATGTAAGCAAGATTGCAGGATATTTTGGCGGCGGTGGACATGAAAAAGCTTCTGGAGTTACTATGACAGGTACGCCGCAGGATATTCTGAATAATCTGGCAGAGCGCATTGATGAGCAGTTGAAAGGATAGGCATGATACACGGAGTTATAAATGTATATAAAGAGCAGGGATTTACTTCTCATGACGTGGTTGCAAAGCTTCGTGGAATCGTGGGACAGAAGAAAATTGGTCACACAGGCACATTGGATCCGGATGCGGTCGGTGTGCTGCCTGTATGTCTGGGACGTGCAACAAAATTGTGCGATATGCTGACAGATAAAGACAAAGTCTATGAGGCTGTGATGCTTCTGGGTGTGGAGACAGATACCCAGGATACAACCGGACAGATACTAAAAAGCAGTGAGACAGACGAGCTTACAGAAGAACAGGTCCGGGCTGCAGTTTTAGATTTTGTGGGGGATTACAATCAGGTTCCACCTATGTATTCCGCGCTTAAAATCAACGGAAAGAAGCTTTATGAGCTTGCCAGAGAAGGCAAGACTGTAGAGCGTGCGGCAAGACGGGTACAGATTTTCGATATTGAAATCCTAAGTATAGCATTGCCACGGGTGACAATGAAGGTTCATTGCTCAAAAGGAACATATATCCGTACACTGTGCCACGATATCGGGCAGAAGCTTGGATGTGGTGCATGTATGGAAAAGCTTACAAGAACAAAGGTAAGCACATTTGAGATAAAGGACAGTCTGACACTTGCACAGATCGAGGTATTAAAGAAAGAAGACAGACTGTCAGAAATACTGATTCCAATTGATCAAATGTTCGCAAATTATCCGAGCATTATTGTGTCGGGAGAAGCGGCGAGACTTGCGTATAATGGTAATGGGATCAAAGACAGAGATGTCCGGAAAGATGAAAATATTCTGGACGAAGCGTATGTCAGGGTATATGATGATGTAGAAGATTTTATTGGGGTGTATCAGTATCACGAGAAAGAACGTGAATACCGGATACGGAAAATGTTTTATATAAAAGAGGAAAAATAGATGCAGTATATCAAAGGTCTTGAGCATTATGACAATGCCAGAAAGACAGCAGTGACATTTGGAAAGTTTGACGGACTTCATAAAGGGCATATGACGCTCGTTGACACAGTGAAAAAACTGCAGGACAAAGATGATGTAGATAGTGTAGTATGTGCGTTCGATATGGATTCACCGACGCTATTGATGCTTCCGCAGGAACGGCAGATTCATCTGGAGGATGAGGTGGATTATCTGGTCGAGTGTCCATTTACAGATGAAATCCGTCAGATGAGAGCCGAGGATTTTATCCGGAATATCATCATCGGAACCTTTCACGCAGCTTATGTGGTCGTAGGTACAGATTTCCAGTTTGGATATAATAAGGAAGGAGATATCTATATGCTGGACAAGTTCCAGGAGAGATATGGATACCGCCTGATCGTTCTGGAAAAGATACGGTATGAGAATCATATTATCAGCAGTACCTACACAAAGAAGATACTGGGAACCGGAAACATGGATCTGGTCGGCAGACTTCTGGGTTATTCTTATGGAATCTGCGGCACGGTAGAGCATGGACATAAACTTGGAAGAACACTTGGATTTCCAACGATGAATATTGCATGGCCGAAGCGCAAGATTATACCGCCGAGAGGCGTGTATCTGTGCCGGGCGTATATGGACGGTTATGGATATAATGGTATTGCAAATGTGGGAGTCAGACCGACAGTATCCAACGAAGAAAAAGTGTGGCTTGAGACATTTTTATTTGATTATGAAGCAGATGCTTATGGAAAAGAAGTTATGGTGGAACTGATTGAGTTCGTCAGATCGGAGCAGAAATTTGAAAATAAAGAAGAACTGAAAGCACGCGTGGATAAAGATATCGCCAGTGGCAGACAGTATTTTCAAATTTAAGCATAAAATTAGTGCTTTACAAGATAAAGTATATATGATATATTAGTCAAGTGAGTTAGCCGGTGTTCGGTAATAGGAATCTCCAACCGTTACTTAATACCAGGCGATATATAAGAATTTAAGGAGGAACCACAACATGGTAACAAAAGAGCAGAAAGAACAGATTATTGCAGAATATGGTAGAACAGCAGGGGATACAGGATCACCGGAAGTACAGATTGCTATCCTGACAGCTAGAATCAACGATCTTACAGATCACTTCAAAGCTAACCCGAAAGATCACCACTCAAGAAGAGGACTTCTTAAGATGGTAGGACAGAGAAGAGGACTTCTTGCATACCTTAAGAAGACAGATATCGAGAGATATCGTGCACTGATCGAGAAGCTTGGACTGAGAAAATAATTCAGTTATGTTTAGAGACGTTCATTTTATGGACGTCTCTTTTTCTATATTAGGAAATCGCATTTTCTAATATAAAAAAGCCAAAAATCCCCAAAAAGCCGATACCATGTAATATGAATTTTTATATGGCACATTTTATATATGTATGTTATAATATTAAAGATTGTGGACGGGGATAACACTCCGAGACCACTGAAAAGGGTATTTGCTTCGATGAAAAGTACATTTTTCAGTAGTTTCGGTGTTCCCCGGCCGATGAATAATACATGAGATACCAAAAGTGAGAGAATACGAGAGCGTGGGATTTTCATATGGTATCCCGTGAGTTCAAGAGTAATAGAGAAAAAGGAGAACACTATGTACAAAAAGTTTGAGATGGAACTGGCTGGAAGAACTCTTCGCGTAGATGTAGACAGAGTTGCAAAGCAGGCAAATGGTGCTGTTCTGATGCATTACGGTGATACGACTGTTCTGTGTACGGCAACTGCATCTGAAAAGCCGAGAGAAGGAATTGATTTCTTCCCATTAAGTGTAGAGTACAATGAGAGAATGTACGCTGTAGGAAAGATTCCGGGAGGATTTAATAAACGAGAGGGAAAGGCATCTGAGAATGCAGTTCTGACAGATCGTGTTATCGACCGTCCGATGCGTCCGCTGTTCCCGAAAGATTATCGTAACGATGTAACACTGGAGAATCTGGTATTATCTGTAGATCAGGACTGCTCACCGGAGCTTACAGCTATGCTTGGTGCTGCAATTGCAACAACTATTTCAGATATTCCGTTTGATGGACCAATCTCTACAACACAGGTTGGACTTGTTGATGGCGAGTTTGTGATTAATCCGACTGCAGAGCAGAAAGCTGTATCAGATCTTGCCCTGACTGTTGCATCTACAAGAGAGAAAGTTATCATGATCGAGGCCGGTGCCAATGAAGTGCCGGAGCAGCAGATGATCGATGCAATCTTCAAGGCTCACGAAGTGAACCAGGAAGTGATCAAATTCATTGATACAATCGTAGCTGAGTGTGGAAAGCCAAAGCACTCATATGAGAGCTTTGCTGTACCGGAAGAGTTATTTGCAGCTATGAAAGAAGTGGTAACTCCAGAAGAGATGGAAGAAGCTGTATTTACGGATGACAAGCAGACTAGAGAAGAAAATATTCGTGTTGTTACAGAAAAGTTAGAAGAAGCATTTGCAGACAATGAAGAGTGGCTTGCAATTCTTCCGGATGCTGTATATCAGTACCAGAAGAAGACTGTTCGTAAGATGATTTTAAAAGACCACAAGCGTCCAGATGGAAGACAGATCGATCAGATCAGACCACTGGCAGCAGAGGTAGACCTGATTCCTAGAGTTCATGGTTCTGCAATGTTTACTCGTGGACAGACACAAATCTGTGATATCTGTACACTGGCTCCGTTATCTGAGGCACAGAGATTAGACGGACTTGACGAGGCAGAGACAACAAAGAGATATATGCACCACTATAATTTCCCATCATACTCTGTAGGCGAGACAAGACCTTCCAGAGGACCGGGACGCCGTGAGATCGGACATGGAGCGTTGGCTGAGCGTGCACTTGTACCAGTACTTCCAAGTGAGGCAGATTTCCCATATGCGATCCGTACAGTATCTGAGACATTTGAGTCCAATGGATCCACATCACAGGCAAGTGTATGTGCATCTTCTATGGCTCTGATGGCAGCAGGTGTACCAATCAAATCTGCAGTAGCAGGAATCTCCTGTGGACTTGTAACAGGTGATACTGATGATGATTACCTTGTACTGACAGATATCCAGGGACTGGAAGACTTCTTCGGAGATATGGACTTCAAGGTAGCCGGAACACATGAAGGTATCACAGCTATCCAGATGGATATCAAGATTCACGGATTGACAAGAGCCATCATTGAAGAGGCAATTGCAAAGACAAGAAAAGCAAGACTTTACATCATGGATGAGGTTATGTCCAAAGCAATCAATGAGCCAAGAGCTGAGGTCGGAGAATACGCACCTAAGATTATCCAGATGCAGATCGATCCTCAGAAGATCGGTGATGTTGTTGGTCAGAGAGGAAAGACAATCAATGCAATCATTGAGCAGACAGGTGTGAAGATTGATATTACAGACGATGGTGCAGTATCTATCTGCGGAACAGACGCAACAGGAATGGAGCAGGCAAGAAAGCTCATTTATACAATCGTTACTGACTTTGAGGCCGGACAGGTTCTGGAAGGAAAAGTCATCAGCATCAAAGAGTTTGGAGCATTCGTTGAGTTTGCACCGGGTAAAGAAGGAATGGTACACATTTCTAAAATTTCAAAAGAAAGAGTGAATCATGTAGAAGACGTCCTGACACTTGGCGATACAGTGAAAGTTGTATGCCTTGGAAAAGATAAGATGGGAAGATTCTCATTCAGCATGAAAGACGTAGCAGAATAAAAAAATTGTAAATTGGGGACGTAGTAAAATGTTAAAATGCAACGTCCCCATCATGGATTAAGGGTGTCCCTTTTTGAAGAAAGGGGTGCCCTTTTGCATTGCAAATTCATACTATCTTCGATACAATGAAAGAAAAGAGGTTATGTCTGCAGGTGGAGGAGAGGTATTTGAGGAAAATAAAAAAGACAATTTTCTTGGACTGGGTATGTATATTTTTGATTATTATGAGTGGACCGGTTCGTGTTTTGTTCAATGTAATTCCGGGATATTCCTGTAATATTATTATTTTTTTGCTTTATACATCAGCTTTATTTATTTGGATCAGTCAGGTGAAACGCAGACTTTTGCAGAATGAGGAATGTAAATTTTTAAGTGGAGTCGCTGCTTTGATGTTATTTTTGATGGCAGTAAGGACGATAAAATTTGATTTTTTACCAAGTGGAAGTGTATATGCACGATATGCCTGGTATTTATATTATGTTCCGCAGACACTTGCGGTACTATGGATGTTTTTTGCAGTTTTATATATTGGAAAACCGTATCATTATCAATTAGAGCGAAAGTGGAGAATACTTTACATTCCGGCGTTCATTTTGATAGGCGGAATTATGACTAATGATTTTCATCAGCTTGCTTTTCGTTTTCCAGATGGAATACAGAATTGGGGAATGGAATACACAAGGGGATTTTTATATATTCTGGCAATTGGCTGGATCGTGATATTCTGTGCCATGATCCTGGTGATCACATTTTCCAGATGTGCGTTTTCACAAAATCGCCGAAAAATCTGGATTCCGATGATTCCATTAGGAATCGGGGGAGTGTACACAATTATATATATATTAAGTCCCAAGAGGCTTTTTCCTTCATTATACAAAATGGCAGAAGTAATTTGTTTTATTTTTCCGGCGTTTATGGAATGTCTGATCTTAGCCCAACTTCTTCCGTCTAATGATAGCTACATGGATTTGTGGCAAGTTTCGTCGGCTGGCGGTGGTCTTATGGATTTTGAAGGGAATATCTTTTATTCTTCAGAGAAATGTCTGCCAGTAAAGAAGGAGCAGATTATAACTGCAAAAAGAAAAACCGTTCTTTTATCTGACGAACAGACAATATTAAGAAGTCATGAAGTCAGCGGAGGGTGGGGATTTTGGTACAAAGATATTTCGGATATTTTGAAATTAAATAGAAATCTTGAAGATGTTGGAGATGTTCTGGTTGAAGAAAATGCCATGCTGGAGGGAGCAATCAGATTATCTGAAAAGAAAATCAAGGTGGAAGAAAAGAATCAGTTATATAATGAAATTGCCAGAGAGGTGTCACCGCAGCTAAAGGAATTAAATGAGCTTTTGGATTCCTTAGAGCAGAATGATCAGGACATTAGAGAGAAACTTTGCTATGGAGGAGTTTTGAATGTATATATAAAACGGTGTTCAAATCTGTTGATTATGTCCAGGCAGTCAGGAGTCTTGAATGTTGGAGAATTATGGCTTGCATTATCAGAATCATTGGAATATATGCGGTTATATGGAATCAAGGCTTATGGAGAGAAAAAAGGAGAAGGATTCCTTTACGGAAAAGATGCAATTTTGGTATATGAGTCTTTTGAAAAGATTATAGAGTGTGTCCTTCAAAAAACAAGAGCAGTAATGGTTCTGCTGGATATGAAAGATGTTCTTTCAATAAAAATAGAACTTGACTGGGTAAAAAGTACCCGGAATTTATTGGAAATACAGAAAAAATTTGAAAAATGTAATGGAACCTTTGAGACATTTTCGGAAGAAGATACGTTATATATCCGGGGAACATTACCGCTTTTAGGAGGTGGTGTTTCATGAAAACAGTAATCATGGATATTATGAAACGTTCATTTACTGAATTGTCAAAAGAAAGTCAGATTATATTGGGAGTCATTATTACTATAATTACAATTTGGGAAATTTCTGCCTTTTTGAATATGATTGAAAGAAAAAGAAGATGGTACTTGTTGTCACTGGCAGTCGGTATACTCATTTTTTCAACAATATTAATGCAAGGACTTGCTGATCTTGCAAGAGGTGGACATATGACTGAATCTGTGCCAGGTAGAATTCTTGAAAAGATACCATTTTCATATGGTGTTTTACTACTTGCACTTTTGTATGGAGTAGAATATTTACTATGGAAAAAAGAAAAAAATACTCCGGAATATCTGACGGCTCGGTCTGTAAAGGAAACATTCGATGCAAGAATGGATGGAATCTGCTATGCATCTATGGAGGGACAGCCAATTCTGGTAAACATACAAATGAATGAGATTTGCGGATATTTATTTCAAACAGAGATTATGAATGCGAATGATTT